>Ga0265797_10000342_pt1 | contig 85343 bp, 76 predicted proteins | sample P2T30metagenome_FD_192433 | JGI IMG/M metagenome (GOLD analysis project Ga0265797, IMG submission 192433) | Plant litter microbial communities from East Loma Ridge, Irvine, California - P2 T30 | ecosystem: Environmental > Terrestrial > Plant litter > Unclassified | place: USA: California... | reverse complement strand
TTTCGTGCCAACACGCTTAGAGACGTGAGATTGATGTCCAACAAGACATTGGCGTTATCAGCATAAACAGAGCTCGCGTAATGCAGTAGGTGACGTACGTTCTCTGGCTCGTAATGCACTTCGATGTCCAGTAAGATCGAAATGTACCACTCTGTAGTACTTCTGCTCTGAAAGCCATACTGGCGTCAGTTGAACGAGGAGTAGACGCGATTTAGAAGAAAAGAGAACAAGGGAATGGCGGTCAAGGCAAGCTTTTGTAGACACCTCGAGCCAGAGACTAGAATTTAGATTTGGCATATTTTCTGCCTATTGTCTATGCAGCTGACGTCTAAATGTATACCGGTATCATTGCTTTCGTCATATCATAATGTTCGTACAACCACTTTAACCGGTATGTATCTTGAACCTCTGCTTCACCTGTTTCCTACACATAGGGCACTTGGTCGGCCGCGCAGGAATATGGCCATGCTTGATGGGAACAACTACGTCAGCGCACCACTGGCACATAACCATGTGGCCGCAAGGCAGCACAGCTATATCAGCAATCTGCTGATAGCACACCTGGCACGCGAGGGTTTTGGTCATCTCTTCTTCTGTCTTGGGTGCCGGCCGATCGGGCTGGTTGTCCAGCGACATGGGCGGAGGTGAAGGCGGACGGGCAGCGCGCAAGAATGCACGCGCCTCTGCGAAGCGACTTTCAAGACGCAGAGTACGCATTTGGTTCATCACTAGTTCAGGATTCGGTGCGTCAGCCACGTCCATGGAGTTCAACTGAGAGAGTAATCCAGGGATAGCCGTTGTGATGTTGGAGCCAAGCTCAGGGTTGGCTAACAAGGGCTGTGCAAGGTGGTCGTTTTGCGCTCTGTGAGCTTCGTGCGCTTCCAATTCAGCATAGTTGTCCTCTCCAAGACTCTGCCACCGGGGTGCATAACTCCAGACTTGACTCGCTGGCTCTAGACTCTCTGATAGTGACTGTGACTCTCGCATTACTCCCCATAACAACTGTTCTTCGATTTCTCGTCGATCTTGTGGTGACAGCCCGTCGAGCGGAGGCGCGGTATCAGTGCCGTCTGCTCTTCGTTGGTCGGCCTGACGTTGGCGGTCGAAGGCTCGTGTGTACATCTGTGTAAGCGGTGACTCGTAGTCGTCCTGCTCTACGTCCTCGCGAGAGCCGAAAACGCGTGCAAAGTGCTCTCGTCGACGTTGTTGTTGCGCTTGTCGTCGTGTCATTGGTCGCGGGGGCTCTGACGGGTCTTCTTGTATCTGAGGTGTTATCGAAGCTCGTGGTTCCGTTGGTGCCGTGGGCTCCGTGTTGGAGACTTCTTCCACCACCTCTTGTAGAAGACTGTCTAGCGCATCTTCGAGACTCTGATGTGGCTGCTCTGGTCGCTCTTCCTCCGACGACAATCGTCTTCTCTGGAGCCTGTTTTCTAGTCTACGGGCATCGTTCTCTACTCCTGCCCTCAACTGATCTAGCGTACGCGGAAGAAAGCCGGGGCTGACCTCCCTGAACGGTTCCCCGATTACAGGCATACGCTGCTCAGTACCATCCGGTAGTTTTGCGATGCGATATCCCTGGTGAAACTCCCACCATCGTTCTAGGAACTCGGTCTGGTCAGGTATCTCTGGTATGCGTGTCTGGGAGATGTCGAGGGGAGGGTCGGTAGCGGCAAGGCGGTTGGTCCAGAACTCTGGTTCGATATCAGTCTACGATGTTGCCATTCGAAGTGGTATTGCGTAGCGTCGTACCTTTACAGAACCAGCAATAGCCTTGCCATCTTGTCCCTTGGTTCACGAAGCCCACTCCGTCAATATACACGCGATATGTCCTGGAATGCACTCTCTCGTCGGCACAAGCGCAGCAATTCGGCGTTGATGTCAACCGGCAGCTTGTGGCAAGCTTGTGTGGACAGTGTGTCTCCAGACGTGGGCAGTCTGCGGTCAAAGTCCCCATTATGAGCGGGCCTGATGTTTAGGGAGTGTAGAGCCGAGCTGGGATGAAGATGTGAGATCCAAAGCAGAGAGTAAGGATCAAAGACTAAGAAAGGCCCAATGCTTGAGACGTGGTGAAGGAGTAAACAGTGGCGCGAAGTTTGGTGGTGGCGCGCATCTACTCCACGTTCCGCGGTCGGCCCTTGCAGGTGCATGATGCTGTGGTGGGGCTGAACGGGGCAAGTGGACCTAGCGCGAAGCCATCCCCGCGGCGAGACACGCCTTAAGATCAGCATTGACTTCGACTGACAGCTTCTCTGAGTGCAAAGCTCGACTGTCCGCTTATTCGTTGTGATGCTTGGTAATACAGTCTTTACTGGTTACACAATACGTTGTACTTGACCAGTTGAATGCTAGTGCCAACAGCTCATGGCTCAGAGCTGTCAATGACTCTCAGCTTCAAATATACAAACACTCTGTCACCGTTGTCTTTCTTACACCCGTCCAACATAATTCCTCACACTTCAACTAAAGACCAAGTCTAGCACTATGAAAGTAGATGATTGCCACAGGAACCTGCGACCTGCGAAGGAACGCGAAAAGGCTCTGGCCATCAATGAGTTCAACGGCAAGACCCTGACTCCACCAGTATCAGTCTACCTGCCATGGAACCTTTCGACAGACCAGTTCAAAAAGCTTCTTCCTGACACTCCCGAGGATGGAGAGCCAGGCTTTGGCTTTCCAGCCCTGAGAAACTGGTTTGTCAAGCTTCTCCAAGCCCTTGATGCTCAAGAAGACGAACTGCATCCGTTCCATTCAAATCCTTACCGACTAAGAAAGCTGGATATAGAGGCCGCCGACTGGTTCAAGGAAGGGAAGTTGGGGTTTGTAAAACTCCAAAGTGAGATCAGAAATGACGACCCAGATGATGAAAAGAATTGGACACCTGGGGCGGTGTTCTTACGAGGTGGTAGTGTGGCTGTCCTCGTGAGTCTAGTGTCATCCGAAGCACTTGAATTCAACTAACTGGTCGGAAGCTCATTGTACAACCTGAAGGTGCAGAAGGAGAAGATGAGAAACAAGTCATACTAACCGTTCAGCCTCGGGTAGCAGCCTCATCTTTGGCCTTCACAGAGATACCTGCAGGAATGTTAGATGACCAGCAAGATTCGTTCGCTGGAAAAGCCGCGAAGGAGATCAAAGAAGAAACGGGACTTGAGTTGAAAGAAAGCGAGCTACTAGACATGACGAAGCTTGCGCTAGAAGGAGCATCGTCCGAATATCCCCCTGCAGCCGAATCACTGGAAGAGGCCATGTACCCCAGTCCTGGTGCTTGCGACGAGTTCATCACGCTCTACCTCTGTCAGAAGCGTCTCAAGCGTGAGCATCTGGAAGATCTTAAAGGTAAGGCAACGGGTCTCGCGGAAGAGGGAGAGAAAATCAAGCTCAAGTTAGTTCCGTTGCACATGCTCTGGCGAGAAGGTGCTCGGGATGCGAAAACTCTAGCTGCATTGAGTCTGTACGAGAACATCAAGGCAATTGGCATGTTACCCGATATACCTACCAACCTAGACGAGAGATCAAAAGACTGGCGTTCAGAGAAGTGAGGTTGAAGGAGATGTAGTTACAGCTCATGACATGGAGATATTCAGCCGCCAAACATATATTCATTCACTCTCCAAATTCTCGTCACAGCACCACACTGAACAATCCTATGAGTCACTGGATGAGCATTAAGGGTTGGCCTCATTGATACCGTTGTCAAAAGACTATTTGGTGATTGAGTTTGAGCCTCGCAACTAACTTGGTTGTTGTAACGTTTTCTGTAGCACAATGCCCAGTACTCTCGTTATATTCACTGGGCCCAATCTAACATATGAGAACTCAAAGTCAACACCAGCTATACACACGAGCCTCTCTCTCCATTCCTATGCTGTAAAGTGTCTTTTCAATCCTCAACGTGAATCGAAGTATCTTCACTTCGTAGCCGCGTAGTTATAGGGCTCCAATGTCATAGATGTCAAAGTTACACGCCTTGTGTCATATCATAAATCAAGGGTATCCTCTCAACAGTTGTTCCGCCATCTGAGGCTTCATTGTGCGATGCGCAGAGACGTGTGTTGCAGGCAGGTACCCATATCTGCAATGGCACATGTATCCAACCGCCCTATTGGTTACTCTCTCAGTTCGTATAGGACAGCTCGAACACTCCTCGCCAAAAGTGTAGAAAATCCGTCAAAAGAGAGTGGTACGAGCCCCCTAGCGTCAGGAATCTGGAGTTGGAGGCATTTCTCGGGAATCGCGATGGACGATGTCGACATCTCCCGGACCCTTAGATTGGGTTTTTCGTATATTTTCCGCAGCGGACGAAGAGGACATCTGAAGATTTCATTAGGTCCATGAGAAAGGAAATATGGGATTCGCATGCCGTCGCAACTAGCCGGAGGTCATATTCTTACGTCGCCTTGTTGAAGCTTGTCGGACCAGTCTGGCCGGTACTTCGTTTTCATATGCTGCATGAGGTCGACCAGCGACGCGGAGAGAGCAGCGGAGCTCGGCCACCTCCAGGAAGAAAGTTCGAGAACGAGAAGCGCGTTTGAATACAGTTGGATGAGGTTACCACCAAAGATCGCAGGCATGTTTTGGATGAGCACCGTGCCTGCTCGGTAAACCCAGTGTGGTGTGACGAAGACGTGGATGCCACCGAAGCTTACTACAGCTTCTCTGTTTGTGATAGTCAGCATTAAATCCCTCAGCACGTGTGGGCTTCACATACAGCACATGCCACGCACTTCCCCAGCAAGGATTTAGCAACAGATGTGTAATGTGCAAGGTTATGCGTATGACAGGAAGCAACTCGTCTTTCTCGTCGAAGAGTGGGAGTAGCTTCTTGACCTTCTCTTTCGCAAGGTGGTCACCCTTGCGAAAACGATTCTGCATACGATACAAGGAGCAAAGATATTCGGCGGGCTTTTCCTTGTCGAAACACAAATCTTCTTCCTGCAAGTCATGAGTCTTGTCCTGCGGTTCGTGCTCGACGAGTAGGCTTACCGGTTCTGGAAACAATGCCGGCCTGTCTAGTGTAGATGCAATCTGATTTTCAAGGCAGAATATAGTCATGTGCATGGCTCGGAGCATTTGGACATCGTCCGGACCAAGCTCTTGTAATGTGCTTTTTGACTCTAGATCGAACGCAAGCCGGCCTGCAAGAGCTATCTGCTGACCAATGTTACCCGCTATTGGGTCGAACGAGCTGTTGATGGCAAGTAGAAGGACGGAACGGATGGTGTCGATATTTGGGTCCATTGTTGCTAACTCGAGGTGCTCCATAGCATCTGCGAAGTATTGAGTCGCGAGAGAGCGGTATCTGATAGAATTGGCCTGATGATATGCAAGCCTACCTGTGGGGTTCCAGTCTTGATCTGGCGGTTGCTTTTTGCGAGTATTGGGGATGATGTAGCATGCTATAGAATATATCATGTACAGCGAGAACATCTCAGTCGACGTGAGGTCGCTGGGCAGATCCGGTCCAAGATAACGTAGAGATGGATCCAGAATGGGGTAGATTGGCTGGACTGTCTCAAGGAACAGCTGCATCAGCTCGTACTGCTTCTCGGGCGAATGTTTGTTAGTGTAGTGCCAATCGTCGAGTTCTTCGTCATCTTGCTCGCCGCGGACCTCATGCGCAGTGTGCAGTCTGGGTGATTTGAGGAGGCACGATTCCGCGCCGAGATATCGGTAGCTATTTCCGGCTTCGGCAAAGTGATGCTCGTATCGAGGAATTTCAGAAGCGATGAACTCAGTCTTGACCTGCGTGCCGAATACGCCATGATCTAAAGCGCTACCCGAAGCTGCTGGTGAAGGATTCCCGCTTGACAGACTACGCACACGATCTACCAGCTCGCTGATATAGCTGGCGGTGTGCTTAGTTGGGATTTGAAAACAAGGCACGTCAGCTCACCTTCGTGGCAGCAGCTCATTGCGTCCATGGTCGTAAAACATGCATTCCACGCCGGCTTTTGTGCATTGCCTGACCCGTTAGCAGGATGCCCAGGGTGGGACAGAGGAACGATGTACCTGCACTTCGGTAATAAGGTGTCGCATCCGCGGCGACACTCTCGGCATCTCTTACATGCGGGGAGACTCTGGGGAAGTATAAGTGCGCGATGTCAAATTGCGGAGACGGCCGGCGTTACCTGAATCAGAGCATCTAGATCAAGCGTGGGGGAGTTTGAGCTGCTGGCGGCGGCGGCCATCGGAGCGGGTAGTTGCAAGGACGTGACAGCTATGGATCAAAGTCTAGCAGCTGCTCGAGTCTGTACTACAGTTCATTGCGCGCCGTCGTCTTGTCAGGGACAATGGTCTGAGACGCAATGGGACGCCTGGGCTGGGAAGATGGCGAGTGAGGGATGATCTTATCTGCTAGGGCGACCCGATGCAGAAGCGATCACCCCGGCCGCCTGCATCCCGCGTGCCCGCTGCCCTCACATGCCAGCATCCTGTTCTTCGTTCGAGAATATTGACCATCGCCAACCACCACCGCCAGCCCGTCCTTTATCTGCGCCATGACAACTGCGCCGTCGTGGTATAGATGCCAGACGCTCGAGGTTTACCATGCAGAACCGAACTAAAGTCCGTCGCCGCGTCCTGGCCTGTGCCCGCTGCCGGAAGCGTAAACTCTCGGTACACGCTTTCTCTACCCACGTCATACATGTACTGACTTCACCAAGTGCGATGGCAAAGTTCCTGCCTGCACTCGTTGTGTTGATGCCAGCGTCCAATGTGTTGGCTTCGACTCTTCAACTCAACAAGAAGCTCCGCGATCCATTGCAGATTTCTTGGAAGCGCACATTGTTCGGCTAGAGGGCCAGACCAGCACGCCGTCAACGCTGCCATCGTTGGGACAGTCAAGTGCCACTCTGTCATCCCCAGCAGATTCTCATACACCCGACTCCAGACCTGGCCAGTGGCGTGCAGAAAAATGTGCCTTCGCCGATAGCCTCGTCAACCAGGTCATGGAAGACATCACACCTTCATTCCTTGGTGTCTGCAAAGCCCGGCCGTTTTTACAGTGCGTCATCAAAGGCACCAGGTTGCCTTCGAAAAAGGGACCCGTTCTCTCAAATGATTTGAACGAAAACCACCCTAGATCTATCTTGAATCCCCAACAAACTAGGGGCCTCTTTTACGACCTCATGCCTGATGAGGTTGGCGCCAACAAACTACTCCAAAATTATCTAGATCGCGTCATTACGCAATACCCCATATATCATCGCAACGATGTGACAACGGCCTTCAACTCTATCTACCATAAAAAGGCGGCAACCCCCAACGAAGACTCTTTCCGGAATCGCTACATAGTCTGCATTATCATGGCTATCTCGCTAACTACAAGCGCGCGGAACAACGTGCAGAAGGCAAACGACCTCGCCTACCAGCTGGTTCGACATGCCATGCAATGGATTCCAGAAGTTGCGACCAACGACATTGCTGGGCTGCAGGCTATATTGCTTCTGACTCAGTATATCTTTCTGAATCCTAAGATGGCAGATTTGTGGCTCATGACAGGTCTCATCAGCCAAGCAGTCATCGACCTTGGACTTCACCAAGAATTGCCGAATGACGCCAAGGTTTCGGCCTATCAGCGCGACATGCGACGACGTATATTCTGGTGCGCGTGGGAGATGGAAGTTGGAGTCTGCTGCATATTCTTACGCCCTACAAGCCTCCCCGTCGGACGTATAGATGTCGCATTTCCGTTGGAGATCGATGATACCGCCATTACACAGTCTAGTATGTCGCCTACTGGACGGGTGTCAAAATTCACGCAGCGTATAATCTGCCGCTTCCGTCTTATTGAAGCCGAGATCATTTCTGTTCTATGGCATGGCGACCCGATATCTCAGGAATACTCCTCGTTGGAGCAATGGATACAACACTGCATCGATAACATGGCAGATTGGCAACGAGATATATATGCCGCTTCAGAGGCTAACAAGGATCGCAGCTTGAACGCGCGATGGACTGAAATGCGCTTGTACTCCGATATCGCATGCCCTTATATCTTATCATTGTTACATCGGTCTTCTCAACGAATACCAAATCCAAGCAGGGAGAAGATGATGGTCGCCCTGGTCAATGCTGTCAAGGTTGCTGATGGCTATTTCCAACAATCAGAAGCAGAGGCTGGAAAGATTAAATATGTCTTCCATCCGTGCCATCATGTCTTTGATTGCGCACTCATATTTCTGCAGGGGTTGCAGCGTTGCAAGAAAGAAGTTGCACAAAACTACTCGTGGCAACAAGTAGAAGAGTGGATGCATGTTTTCTCAAAGTGCTTTCTGTCCATCTCTGAGCGATGGGCAGCCGCAAAAAGGTGTTTTGAAGAATACGAACGGCTACTTCTCCCAGTCAAAAAAGAATATCTCGAGTTTCTGGAACAGAGAGCGAGCTATCGGCCACCAACGCTTCATCAGACCGTATCTGATACGAGCACTATGTATGATTACCAAATTCCGTCTTGCGTTTTCACGGAAGGCGACGAAGCCTATCAACTCTGGACGGTGTTCAATCCCACCACCTCAACCACTGATACTCCAGACCCGCTTGGCGTCCTTTCATACAATCTGCCGCCTTCTGACTGGAACGCGGAGTTTTCTTTGAATGACAACATGGACATGATACCGGAAATGTAATTCTCTATGGCGTTTCTCGACAGGGTCTTTTCTCTTACCGGCTTTTGAGTATCCCAACTACATGCCAGCAACATGTTGTAATAGTCGTAACCTCTTGGCATTTGATGAATGTGCGCATTTTCGGTTGGTGGGAATGTAATACCCTTGGCGTTAACGCAGATAGATATCTTGTCCTCTAGTATTTCCTTATTCAAATCTTCCATTCAAGCTTTCGGAAAGCCGCTATCAAAGTTTGACAGTCCTGGCTGGTTCCTAGACTCTGCAATTATACGTACCACCATGTGTCACTGAACCCGTTTTCAGTATGTGACTGACTAGCTATGAGGTTACACTCGCCAAAACTTAGTGTAATAGTCTCGCGTATTCAGTACGTGGGTCTCCCGACGCGGAACTGCCCGTCCACTTTTACCAACATGTCGGGTCTGAATCGAGGTCGCCAAGAGCGCTGAACTGCCAACATGCTCATCCAGCCCCCACGTTGTAGTGGGGAACCGCGGCCGGCGTACCCGTCGCATTACTTGGTACGTGACAAAGATCAGAAGACTCTATGCTCACTACGAAATCGCGCCATGTCTTTGCCCAGGAATTGAAAGTAAAGCGAAAACTACTGGGGTTGATCATAGATTTCCCTGCAAATAGTTACTAGACGTTTTTCTCACAGTGCGCGAGCTTCGTATAGCCCCATAATAACCAAGAGAACAAGGAGTGTATTTACTTCATAGCTCTAAGTTGACGATTTCCTGTACTTCTGTAGGCCTGCCAAGTTTCACTACGGCTTTCTTGCTTTTCAGATCTATCACGATATTGAACAACGTGCCACTTCCACTCTGCTCGGTCTCGACCCTACATATTGCCCCTGGGGCATTCTGTTCGTCTTCGAACAATCGACTCACACTTTCCCAGCTCGGTTCTTCACCTAATGCTCCGGCATTCTCAGTCATTGTGCGAACCCGGTCCAAGGAGTCTTTGAGCCACACAGTATCGGTCTCGCCGGGATGCTCTAGAAGCAAATGGTTCGTGTGAATGACTTTCGAACCGGAGTCTGGTAGTACGTGGGCGAAAGTGCTCTTTGTGAACTCCAGACCTAGAGACTTGCTTGGGTCACCTATCAGGATGTGGGCTGAAGAGGCCATGCCAAAACTCTCAAGCTTGTGGACAGCCTCATCGACGCTTTCGCTTTCCAATGCCATTCTTAGGCCGAAGTGGGCAGGCATTCGGATAGAGTCGACGCCATGGACTTTTATGGCATTGAACAGTGTACCGACGCCACTGCTATTGAAGCCGATTTTTCCGATTATCCCTGCTTCCGTTACCTGGACTATAGTGGGTTTGGCGGCTTGCGTAATCTTGGTGACAATCAGATTCTGTTGCTGCTCGGTCATCCACTAGGTCCGATTAGCATACAATCATCCTATGCTGCATATGTAATCAAGTAGAACTGACGTCCCAATTCTGCGCCAGCCAAGCCCGATTTTGGGTATGCCATGCGAGTGCAGTGCAGCCATCGCTGAATAAACCAAAGTTAATCTCAGTTCTGACGTTAATAGCCACGATATCTAACAAATCGTGTCCCGAGCCGTCGGCGATGCCTTGCATCTCTGCATGGAAATTTGGCCATTGCGCTTTCGCTCGCTGTTCAAACTTTGATGCGTGTTGGAGAACCTGCGGCCATCTTTGCTTGCAGTTCTTGAGGAAGAGACAAGCATAGAACTCGATGCAGCGGGCTATCTGTAGCTTGGCAGCTTGGCCATGTTGGTAGCCGATCTATGTAATATGGTCAGCACAATCCCGTTGAGCGCCTTCTCGGTGCTGCGTTCATTGGCGGTGACGGGCAGCAATGACGTCACGCGTTGCACTTACTTCGTAAGGGGTTCCGTTGCACTCCACGAACAACATGCTGTATTGAAAACTCGATAAAGATCAGACGAAAGCAAGAAGAAGTACTGGTTCAGGTTCTCATCTACCTGAACTGCGTTGTTAGAGTCCATCTCTGTCATCTCTTCTACGGCAGCGCTTTCGGTAATCCCACGCGTGCCCCGCTTTCGAGCGCTCAATTCCGTTCCGAGCTATCGTAAAGCGCTCCTTCGTCTATAACTCGCTACAAGGCCGTAAATGAGCAAGTACATACGAAATGCGCTGCACCAGCACCAAAGCAGTTCATGGGCCGCTCCAGGCTAGTTCATCCGGTATTGGAACCCTGCTACTACCCATTGTTTAGTATTTCGGAGTATATCAGTAAATGGTGAACCACTCACACGGCATTGAAATGATCCTGGACGGATGTGACGCAACGTTGCAAGCACAACTGCGCTTCAAGCCATAACGTTTGATGAGGCAAGGGGTTGATGATAAGATGGGGCTGTGGCCTTACTATCGAGTGTTGTCACTTTTTAACATCAATTCACGACTAAGAAATCCTTTCTTCTTTGAAGGTATTACCCAAGATTATGCCGAAACGCGTACTTTGTTCGTATGGTATTGATATCGACGCCGTGAGTAACAAGTATGCCCTCTCTTTTTATTTAGACAGACACTGATTCGTACAACGCAGGTGAGCGGATGGTACAATGGTCCTGTTTAGTGCATTGCCGGATCGTGGGCTAACAGCATGTTAAGGCTGAACACGAAGACTGGTGCTCCCGCGAATCCCACTGACATATCGCGGGGTGTGTTTGGCGCAACAGTAGGCATTGATCGTCTCCTGAAGCTCTTCGACAACTACAATATCAAGGCGACATGGTTTACACCAGCGCATACTGCAGATTCGTTTCCAAAACAAATACGCAAGATCGTTGAGAAAGGACATGAGATAGGGCTGCATGGGTAGGAGCTCTGATGTACGGAATGCATATGACATATAAGCTGACTTCGTACATCGACTACCCAGGTACACACACGAGTCCGTGTCTTTGTTAAGTGAAGAACAGCAGCGAGACGTTCTAGAAAAGAGTATTCAAGTCTTGGAAAAAATCGTAGGCAAGAAGCCGCGCGGTTGGACTGCACCGGCTTGGAGTACGAGTAGAGAAACCATTAAGCTGCTCGAAGACTTCGGGATCGTACGGAAACCTGCACGTAATTTCTGGTACAGGCGAAGGACTGACAAAATGCTGCAGGAGTACGATCATTCTTTCATGCACCACGACTCTCAGCCGTACTATGTTCCTTCCCCACATCACGTCACATATACAGAGACCGATCTACCAAAGCCAGCTTCTCACTGGATGACACCCATGTCAACGTTGAAGCCGTCTGCAGTGGTTGAGATACCTGCAAACTGGCACCTGGACGACTGGCCGCCCTTCCAGTTATCACTCATGCAGCCAAGTACTCATGGCTTCGTCGATACCGCGGTCATCGAACGCCTATGGAAGGAACAATTCGAATTCCTGTATCGCGAATGCCCCGACGACGGAAGCTTCATTTTCCCCATTAGTATTCACCCGCAGGTTAGCGGCAAGCCACAAGTCATCCTACTGCACGAGAGGCTCATCGAGTGGATCAATGGCCATCAAGGAGTAGAGTGGGTTACTTTTGGGGTTACTGTCGACGAGTTCAAAAGCGGTAAGTTGAGCGGCGCGACTGTAGAGGGTGGGGCGGACGTGTAATGTTACACCGAGATGGGGCCGAGATATTACTTCGTACGCAAGTAACTGAAGTCACTCCTCGCTTGACATACCCCGTGGTAGATCTTCCGACATTGTTACTGTATGAAGAACATCGAAACGAGTTTTAGTTTGTACAGAGCATACGTGCCGTGTTATTACCCTCTCTGCTCTCGCCTTGCATAGCCGCTACGCACGTCCTCTCCACCATTGGGGACCATACTCACGGGTCCGGAGCAACGCGCATTACACCGAGCGGCGGACAGCGACCGCGGCGCCCTTCAAGCGTGGGCTTAGTGCTCGAGCGTCGCTCAAGCGTCGGCTTAGTGAAGGCACTATATATTTGGGTTGCCATCTCCCCACCCCCCGCGACTCTGCGAAGACCTTCAGGCTCTGCTATCGCATGCTTGTTGATACTTACAACACCCTTTACGAGCTATAGAGGACTATCGTTTCTGCGCCAACAGTTGGTCTGCGATGCACCACAAAATTGATACAGCAAGGTGCTGGACATAAGGCCTGCAACCTGACTCCAGCCTATCGTTCTTTTCCCACTCTCTTGCTAATAGCACAAGTCAAGAGGCAACATTGCTATTGACAGTCTCTCTAATTTCTCCCATATTTCATCATAGAATTCCAAGCTTGTCGCTAGTCCAGCTCATGCCCATGAACATTCCACTAAGTTGTCCCTCTTTCCCTGGGCATCCTGTCTGCGCTCATCTTCTCATCTTATTATCTTCCCTCCATCTTATCGACTTCCTCGAATCTACAAATTACTTCGAATTATTCTTTCTTCAACCTTGTGTTCGTCAGCTTTACATCCACCTGCTTCCATAGCGCCCCTTCGACAAGTGCATGTCTGACGGGTATATCGACATTGACAATATGGTCTTCTCGTAGGAATTTGATCTTGAAGGTAATAATATGCTCGGTGATCAGATAACAAATACCTAACTTGATGAAGAAGTACTCTTCGCTTTCGGTGTAGGTAGAAGTCTGGTGTTTGATGGTTGCGAAGATGATCTTACAGAGGGCGCAATAGAGAAGTGAGTCTTATGTGATAGATGCGATAATACATGATCAAGCGGTTTGTGAAATGAGAGACAAAGATTCGTCTTTATTTGCGGAGGGGCGATCTTGTATCGCCATGCAAACGAGTGGAGGGGCCTTTACATGCTGACTTGCGATGCCGAATAAGAATCTAGGAATTTTAGTCGCGCTATGCTCACGATTCACACAGTAAATGCAGACAGCTGCGAGGCTACTCCTCGTACAGCTCCGAACAATAATAAAATGTCGCAAAATACTAGATTGAATGATGCATATCGACTAGGATGAGGGGGCAGTCTTGTGAGTAGGAACAGATAATGTTAGTATTGACAACCACGGGTAGCAGGAAGTAAATTACATCAACTAAACGTCATTAGGTAGTAGTCATCCGCTAGTCTTACTCCAAGAACACCTTACACGCCATGACTATCGCACTCTCTTCGTGTAGTAGATGGCTTAGTGGCCACCGGTAGTAGGTAGCTGTTTGGAAGTTAGCTTCAGGCCCACATACACAGCGGTGGGAACAACTTACACCAAGGTAGACCTTGAAGGAGTCGTAGATAAGCCATTGGAACGCAGTCAAAGTACCAATCATGAAGATACGGACAGGCAGTCCGTTCCAAAGACCACCGAAACCGATCTTGCCGTATATCCTGCCAATAGCTTGGCCAGCGCCCTCGCCAGCCTTCCGATCGCTGTTGAGCTTCGAGACCATGACATCTAACACATGTTAGTCACCATTTACTACTCTCTGATATTCGTGAAACATTTCCGACATACCTGCAGGGTGCGAGACGACCGCGCATCCAATACCAGCGATGTATCCACCGAGGAAGCTCACACCAGTTTGCTGTAGACTTCCGTACGACTCTTTTGGCTTACCCAAGAAGCCGTAAATTTGCTTGACAGTCTCTTCAAACGTGGCGAACTTGACCATGGTGTATGGGATTTGACGCGCCCACAGAGGATACAGGCCCTTGTAAAGACCGCCAACGCCCTCTTCCTTGATCACCTTCGACCAGCCCTCCCTTAGTGTGTTTGCGAACGGTGGCATGGTCGTTTGCATCCGGACCTTGATTGCCTCCATAGGACACAGGGCAATATCGGCGAGGAATTCGGCGGAAGCGGAGGCAGCGAGATATACAACCGTTTGCGGGGCGCCGGGAGCAAGCTTCTCACCATACAGGTACTTGAAGACTTCGTAGAAACCGTATTTGCCAGCCCCTTGCATGGAGTAGCCGATGAAAGTGGGTGTCCAACCAAAGAATACACCGCGCAGACCCTCTTTGGAATAGATCATTTTCCACGCTTGCGAGTTGGATTTGTAGAGGTTGGAGTCGACTTGACGGCGGCATTTTACCTGTGAGATGAGAATCAGCGCGTGTGTCCTCGGAAACATTTTGAATACTTTAGCGACTTCAAAATGTAATTGGCACGTGAGAATAAACTCACCAGATCCAGCGGGGTAACCATAGTATGTGTAGGCCCGCACGCGATAATACCACCCATTGTACACGCCGCAAAGTATGAGCCTGAAAAGAGCTCAATCTTCCTCTGCGGCTTCATCGCGTCCAATTTGTTCGACATTGTGAATGTAATTGTAGTTGAGTCACCTCAATTGCTGTGTCGTTCTCGCCGTATGGTGTCGTTTTGGTGCTGGAACCGGGGATGAGGTTTGTCGCGTGCTGCTTCACAAGGATGGTGCCTCAAAAAAACAAAAGCCGGAAGATCTGGAGGAGGGGTATAAGGAATTATAGATTAGAAGAGGGAATAGGGATTCAACAACAATCGCAAAGCCGACTGGGTAGCCTTGTTTGTTATGACGGCACGGCTCTAGGTAGCGGAAAGCTTGTCCGCAGCTTCCGCGTTACCTCGCTATGACGTCGTTTCTGCGGGTGGGACGCGATGACCAGGCTGACGAAGCTTAGCCTGATGCTTATCGATATCGCATCCCCGACCCTCCGCGCGCGATCGGATTTCATTCTCGACTATTGGGCAACTCCGCCCCTCTGTTACAGTTGCAAGTATCATAGTGAGGGATTTGGCATAAGAGTGGGTCGTCTCAGCGCGGTGCAAGATCGTGCTCGGGGGGAAGTCAGCTGCCCAGCAATACTTACGCGTTATGCGTAGGATGCTTTGAGCAGAATGAGATTTCCGTAGATAAATTCTCTATCGTGAGGATGCTATAGTCATGAAGCGTGATAGTCATACCTAACTCCCAATGTGAAGAGGTCATTTCATCTAAGTACCCCCAAGCACCCACGCTATGCCATCCCAGCAAGAACACTAAAGTGAAGACTGTCCCCAAAAACCGAAGTCCAAAGTAAATGCCATGGTGTACCAGATGTGTCCCAGAAAACAGGGCATGCAATTCCTAACAATAACTTCGTGCAAAATCAATGCGCAGAAAGTCCAAATCCATTCAGCCTGCTCTTAGCAAAGCCATGGGTTTATGGTTGCTCTAGAAATTCGTTGAGATGGTGATTTCTTCATCACTGATGTACGTGACGTTCGAAGAGCGGGCTGGAGAACGATCGCTGGCGCCGTCCGGATCACAAGGAGACAGCGGTGAGTCGGACTTGAGTGGGCCATCTACCGACGCATCGTGTCAATAATCATACATCGTTATCATATACTTCTTCCCCATCTGACTCACTACCAGAATTATCATAGAGATCAGCCGCTGATAGGCTATCGTCCTGTGGCCAAGCTTCCAATCTAGGTTCGATCTCCTCAGCCCACTGTTGCATGCGTGTGGTGTCGTTGACAACATCTCTATACAGATCCAACTCAAGATCCTCGCTCTGGTTGAGGTCGTAGAGCTGTTGAACGAGGAATTGGCAAGTGTCGATGAGTGGGGATAGATGATGTTTCGGCATGCCTAGATCTTTTTCGTATACGATGCGCTTCATCATGTCGGTGATCGTCTCACGGAGTGTTTTCCATCTGAATTGTACCAGATCCACAGGCCATCCCTCGTAAGTCCTGTAAAGCTCGCAGACAAGCATCTGTGCACCTTGCCGTACGTCTTCCAGCTTGTGTAAGAGTAAAGGGGGTGCCCAAATGCGGCTTTTCCCTATAACCCATGCGTAGAACATGTACTGGTGCTTTTGCTGAAAGATAGCCTCGTTCTTTATTTGCAAAAGACCGCCAAAGAAATCGAGAGCAGCCGAGCCGCCAGGTGCGCGGCCCTCTTCAATCCGACTGTTTGATGCAACCGCCTTCGCAATCGTTGTAATAATTTTGTTGACACTGTCTACCACCGGACAGCCTTCGCAATACGACAGTGAAGCTCTCATATAAGCATCGCAGAAGGGAGGGTCGAGCGTAACGATGCCTTCAAGAAGAGTCTTGAAGAGGCTGGACTGAGCCTGCGGGTCTCGCCAACCGAGCATCGATTTGACCATGTCACCGGGATGGAAGTAATCCATTTTCGACTCATCGAATATTTCCAACGCCTTGTCTAGAACCGCAATGGCTTTCAGATCAGAGTCCCACCAATAGAGCATGTTCCGTTCTTGATAGGTCAATGGAAACATCATAGTCTCCCGGTCGAGCGAAGCTAGGCGATCAGCACCTGAGGCAATGGCTGGCAGACCGGTATCGATGCGTAGGAGCAAATTCGACAGGAATCCGATGAGCCTGTTATAAATTCCCGACTTCTTGCTCACGATTCTCCATAGGTCAGGGTCCTCGTCCTGGAACCGCTTGTACGAGTGCATACAAAGCATTTTCAGGCAGAAATCCAGGAAGCCACCATTCAGTACTACAGCGATCTCCACATGGCCCAGTTCGAGCATCTGAGTTAGTGTGAGATAGAAGTCGTCCCAGCCCCGTATGGACATGTGGGTTTCAGTTGTGACGATACGTAACCTGGTCGTGAAACTCGCAAGTATCCCACCTGTTAGTGAAGAAAGATCGAAGTCCATATCATTCTCAGCGTCCTCCAGACCGTATGAAACAGGGTCCTTTTCGCGCGAGACTTTGAGACAGTCAATGAGAAAGCTACGTGTTTGAGACCGTACTTTGGCGTGTGTGCAACGGAGCAGCAGATTGAGCAGATTCCATTCGTCGGTAGCAAGAGCCTTGAGGACAATGTTGCAGCATGTTGAGCAGGGCAGGACGGAGCGTCGTATCTGAAGTAAGGTCTCGGAAAAAATATCGGAAGTCATGTGACGCCAGACAACGTTGCCGAGGTGTGCAAGCACTATCCTCAAAGAGCGAGTTTCCTGCAAAGACGTTAGTGTCCTGAACCTGGATAAATCAAACGCGATATCACGTACTTGTAGATGGCCTTCTGAGCATGACCCGTGGTTGATAGTACGTGACATGGCATGAAGCTGTCGCACAAACTTTGTATGGTTTGGATCGAAGCGACAGTATTCTCGGATAAACACCTCGTTCTTAAGATCAACCTCATTCTCCAGGGCTGGGGGCATGGGAACTTTTAGAGTCTTCCCGTCTGGAGAGGGGACCCAATTGCGCTGATCGTTTTCTACCGCAGTCCGGCGTTGATAAAACAGCATGTATGCAGAATATTGTTTCGGTACGCGGTTGAAGGTGTCGTCTGTCAAGCCTCCAAACGCCCGGTACCCAATGTCTGTTGGGTCGAAAGGTCCAACATTGCTATCATCGAATTCAACCCAGGTTGGTGCTGCATTTCCTGTCGGACAAGGTCGTTCACGAATGTAAGAATAGTAATGACCATGCTCGCAAGTACCTGTGTGTACAAGTACACCAACAAGGTCGAATATGTCCGCTTCCTTTGACTTGCTTGGGTCACTAAGATGGTCGACATGGTACGTGCTGATGTCGATAGATGGTGGGAATTCGAAGTGATCGTAGACCTTTCTCCGACTGAAGTCGGCCAGGTCGAACTCGAAGCGCTTTAGGTGGAAGATGAGGTTGTCAGGGACCTCCTTGAAGCAGGTGCTGATGTAGTTAGCTTCACTCAATACCAGATTTGAATTCAATTTACCGCTTGACTGCATCAACATATCTACCCCCACAGCTTTCACATTTGTACTTGTTGTCGCCTTCCATGACATCACCTCTAACAAAAGCCTGGAGACTCTCTTGAAGTGTGGACTTGCCCTGGACATCGCATTGTACCGCGAAGAAAGGCTCCGTTCGTTCGGAAACGTGTTCGCACTCTTTTGATTTGATCTGATTCAAGGTTTGCCCCCCATAAAATGAGCGAAAATGCTGTTTCTGCTCTTCTTTAATAAGTTGGCGTTCCCACTGGTCGAACAGGGAATTGTAGAACTCATCTGCGTCCATCTGAACGCTGATGTCGATAGGCATGAGCTCCGAATTCTTGACACATGCTGCGAAACTGCGTGGATCTGCAGACCTGCGAAAGGAATGCTGCATGTTTGTAAATAGCCTCTGTGTTTCAAGTAGAAGCTGTTGAGAGCCACTGCCTTCTTGCAGTTCCAAACCTAGGATGAATTCACGGAAGTTGAGATTCATGAAGAGCTGAGTAAGAAGGGAGTTTGCGTAACAGATGGCGCGCGGGTTGTACAGACCCACATAGCCTGTGCCAGAGCGTATTTCCATGGAACGATCGACAGAGACGGTGGCCAACGTTGGCTCGTATTCCTCGTTTTCTACGTCTCCTGCGAGCTTGATGAGGGTATTGTACGTGCTACTGTCGTCGACTAGGGCAAGCATGAGATCGTACATCTCGTGCCTCGTGTATGATTCTAGTATCGGTACAGTAGCTAGGCCAGCTTCTGCAGAAGACCGACTGGTTTGAGTCAGTATCTTGCTGTATGAAAAAAGGTAGCAAATCAGAGCAAAGTCGCTCGCTTTTTGGTCGGTTTGCGCGACGTACCTCTCGGTGAAAATGTACTTCTTGAATATCTTCTCCATCACGTCGCCTGTATTGAGAGGCTTCTTGAACGACTTCAATGACAGTATGCAGCATGATATAAGCTTTGTGAGACCAAAAACCACGTGGTCGATCTCGTCTCGGCCTACAAACTCCTGATGCTTGTGGTTCAATAGTAGGTCAATCCATTTAGTTAAGTATAGTCGGAGTGAAGCTTCGTTGCGTTCGTACTCGTCTTTTGCCCGAAAAACCCGCTCAGCAATGTCGAGTAGTTGAAAAGACTGTGTAGGAAGGCGCACAGAATCTGGAATGATCGCAGAAATGACCGCCCAGAACTGGGTGGCAATCTCGCCTTTGGTCAGTGGACATGTAGATGGAAGATCACCACCACAGACGGAATCAATTTTCTGAGCAACATGTTGTCGCAAAGGCTCCCTGAGGTCTTCCAGAAGTAGCGCTCGGTGCAATTGCGGAACTTGGGGGTGCTCAATGAAGGCTTCCCAGATGATGCGCGAGTGAAGTGATGCCTCTAAGATAGTGGCATAACAATCTTGAACCACGGTAGCATCTTCGTTCGTTTCAAGTGCAACCGACAGGATCATGATAAGGCGGTTTCCGAGTCGTGTGCCGTCGGAGAAATAGGTGGCCGAGGCGTCGGCGGAAGGACGCTCTACTTTGCATAAGGCATTGGCCATGTTATGAGAAATGAGAACGTGGCACTTACCTCTAAGAAACTCCAACAGAGCTGCCACGAGGACAGCCGCTAATTGCAGCTCTTGAAAGCTCGAGATTGTATCACTAATGAGACGAGGATTGAGAAGAGCTTCGTTCAACTGGCGTATAGCACCGACCAGGAACTTCTCGTCTAGGTTTGACTTCTAGTTCGTTAGCACATGGATATCAACACGAATTATTCAGTAACCTTACGTTACGTATCTGCTCTCGCAGTCTAGCCTGAAGAGCCATAGCCGCGTATCTCGCCTGATAGAGCTTTCCTGGGGGAAAAAGATCTTCCGATCGTGCTGCGCCTGCCATGACACTATCCGCAAAGGTATGTCGAGCTGGGAAGAAGCTCAAATAATCGAACACCTGGCGAGAATCAGCAACGTACAGCGCGATCCCATGCAAATAAATACCATTCGGCTTAGGTTATCATCGGTTTCCATTAAGGAGAATAGCTCATCCAGATATTTACCCACTGTGGATTCGAAAACCGAAGATCCTGTGCTCTGTCCCGACAAAGGTTGAGTGACTTCCGCATCTGGGGCCCTTTGTACGAGGAGCTGCCCTCCGAAGTCGATACGGCTCAGTTTCTCGTTCGACCTATCGGAAACGTTGAGCCGCTTGCCTTTCGCGAAAAGGTTGACCTTGGTGCATTTCGATACATGACATAGTCGCCTGTAGAGATCTTCCACAGTGTGATCTGCACCCATCATCACGACCTGTCTATCGTTACCACACTGGACTCGGATCGCGATCGAATCGCCGTAGAAAACATCCGTTTCGTCGACTTTGGAATCTGCTCTTCGATTGCGATTGAATTCTGGTTTTTGACGTATCATCTCCAGTAGGAGCTTTTGGAACAAGATGATTCTGCGACAGCGCCCCTCATTCTCATGCACAGCCAAGTGAGATGCGGTGACATCCATGGTTGTTGGATCTCCACTATCTGGGGACTGACTGCGTATGACCTTGCAGGCCGAACGCATCTCCTGCATACACTTCTCGACTAGGACAGTGTGAGCAATTTCCACATCTGCTAGCATAACACCCTCAGCTTCGTTGATTTGCACATAGCGACTCGCAAGAAGACGAGCAGCACGATCTTCAATAGTGCCTTCTGGTGATGATAGAACCATGGACCATAGCACATCGGCACCGGGAATCTGCAATACAGTCTTTTCCCCTTGGTCAGTTACAACAGGCTGCCGCGTCATAGGAAAGTTGTAGTTGGCGACAAATTCGAACATGCCATTTGTGTACATGCTGGGGTCCATGTGTGTCATGTGAGAAGAGACAAGTTGCCTACAGTAATCGTTGTTTGGGGCAACTTTCAGCGTTTGAAGTAATTGCACCCATGCCCAGTCTCGGGCTGTGTTTGAGAGCGCACGAAGACCGATGGTGTGTTCCCATAGCTGATTGTACATCTCGACAGGTATGGCTGGTCCAGCACGACATATCATGAGTGCTAGGAGCTCCAACCGACAACGGAGAGCTAGCTGTTGGTGGGTGGATGGTTCATGGTTTTTCTCGATATCGACATACGATGTAATATCGCTTAAGATCTTGCATGTGACATCTTGATTCTCATGGAAGAAGGATCCGTCCCCAGAGGGAATCGGTGAAGCCAGCGAGAAGATGACTCTTGCACTTCCAGTTGCCTCGGCTGAGTTGCTGCCGATATAGTTCGCACAATTCCTGTAGATTGAATACCGCTCTTCAATGGGCACGCTATGTGCGAAAGTTTTGAGGTGCTCGGCAGCCTCACAATACAGGTCCAGCATGTCTTTGTCTGGCGCCTTCTGAGACATTATGTCGCGGACAAGACGGATACAAACATTCCACGGTCTTGCGGTACTTTCACTTATAGCGAAGTCTTCTGCCGAGGCCTTCTCAACGATCTTTTGGCCCAGGTCTTGCAGGAATCGGAATATTTCCATCGTATAGCTACTGATGGGCGTCTCATGAAGTTTAGTGCAAAAGTACAGATGATCGGAGGGCTTCATCAGATGCATGATTGGCCTAAGCATGGTCATAGTTGCGGTTACCACTCGAGGGTCGGGATTTGTGGTGACCGTGTTCCAGATGGCGTCCGCTTGGGAGTCCGTCCAACGCTGAGTCACAACGAGAAACCCAACAATGTTTCCGCTGCGCGCGATGAGCTGGGGATGTGAGTCCACGCTGACGAGGTAGTCAACCACTTTCCCGTCGAGAAGAAAGTCCGCTAGGTACCGCATGACAGGATGCTTTCCTGCTGCGTTGGCCTCATTGTACTGTTTCCAGATTTCGACCAAGCTTATATCCATCACACCTATACTCATGACGCGCAAGTCCATTTTGCCTTTAGTGAGGTATCTGCGTAGAATCTTGAACTTCCAGGCGTTGGCGACTAGTACTGGAAAGTATTGAGGGTCATTGAGATAATCGTCCTGTTTCCTGGCAAGACTGCTTTCGATGGAGGACGATGTTGTCGGCGAATCGACGCTCCGAAAGTCTAAGTATCTGTCGACCAGATCTGACTCTATTTTCTTGTCCCAGATACATAGCTCAAATAATAGCGAGTGAAAGTGTTGAATCAAGTCTCGAGCGACGGTAGAATCGGTAGTTCTGCTCAAATCGAAGAGATCGTCCATGTACTGCTCCAAGAACTGTAGGACTCTGCGACAAAACTCGGAACGATCGTTGTCGTTCGAAGATTTAGGGCCCTGCGACATCGATATACCCAATGAGCATAGTACAGGAGCGCTAAATGCTGCGATCTGGGCTTGCGTGTTCAAAGGCACGTGGTGGAAGGCTTCGTTGGCCAGTCGTAGCAGATTTTGAGCACCATTGGCGACCAGAAAGTCCTTCTGTAGTAGCGAGACCATTTTCCGGATATCAGCGGAGTATTCTTTGCTGACCATAGAAAATACTGGCGCCTTGTCAGGGAGAAGAATGGTATGCCAGTTCCGCATATGTTTCTGGCTAAGGAGAGGCAAATTATACATCTCACTGAGACGCGGGCGGGAGAGGAGGTGGACGTCGGCAAGTAAAAGGTAGGAGCATATCCTGATGTATGCACTCAAGAAACTGTAGAACATGTCGCCCGTGCGACGATCATCTAGTTGGTGGCCAAATGCCGCCTTGCGTGATAGCACTTTGTTCACCAGTAAAGAGAAATCATCCCAGAACATGGCCTTACTCGCATAAAAGCCATGTGGGTTAGCGGAAGGTTCGGGTAGGTCGGCCAGCCATCGCGAAAGGCTAGGAAAGAAGTCGAAATCGATTTCGTTGTCAACTAATATTGTTAGAATCGTAGGCGCTGAGTGGGCATCAAACTTGACGTACTCCTTTGCATGTGTTGTGTCAGGTCGCGAACAACGGTAGAGTAGCTACCATGTTGGGAGTACGGAAATTGGCGAAAGTAGTCTTCTGCGTCCACCTGTACCGAAAAGCCGACTGCTTCGTCGTCATCGTCGTCAATTATCATGATGGGCGGGCTTCCTCGCTCATCTTCGCTACTAGTTATGAGTATAGGCGACTGACCGGGGGTAGGTGAGGGATCCTCGAGGAAGTCGTTAGCATTGCCGTGGTCCTCGTCTCCACCGCGCTTCGGGGACAAGGGCGGGTGTGAGCGTATGGTCATCTCTACCTGCTTCTCAGAGGGTGATGCGGCAGTATTCGCGGGGGTTTGGGGCTCGCTAGGCATGGCGCACAGGCTGTTGCTCCCGCTGTGCAGGCGGGGGCGTTTGCGTGTGTAGCTGGCGTCGGCGTCTTCAATGGGGTCGCGACGCGGCGGCGAGGCAGAGGCGGTGATTGCTGGCTCGTCTGCAGCGACAGACTGCACTATATCTATGTCTGGCGCGGTCATGACGGTAGAAGGCCTGTGTGGTTGTCTGCGAGAGGACTAGGCGTGGCCAGCGACTATCAGCACGCGTGTAGGCAGGTGAGGCCAGGCAGAGAGCAAGCAATCCCAAGTACAGGCAACAGCAGCTCCTTCCAGCCTTAGTGGCCAACAGCCTTGCACAGCGGCAGGGTAAACGCGGGGAGGTTGGGTCTCATCTGCGTCAACGACAGGAATGAGCTGAAATTGGGGTAATGCAATGAGAAAGAATCAGATTCAACTTGGTAGGCAGAGCTTCAGATATTCGACGCGTAGCTAAGAAACCCCACCATCGTCATCCTAGTTGGTTCCCGCTGTGGAGCTAGCGCGCCGCTAGTGAGAGCAGTCTAGGCCTCATCAGACCAAGATCGAGAAATCCTCCATCTAATGCAAGGCACGCCTGTCTACTCCACCTTACAAGTCTCACTTATCTAGACTGAGCACTGGCAGGGTGTCGGGCGCACTTCGGCCAGCTTGAAAAGTACTTCTGCTCTTCGACGTCGGCAGACACCTATCCGGACAGCTAGTATCGAGAAGCGGAACGAGCCAGTTGGAAGAGCTATCTTGGCAATGGCACCTGCCAAACAGAACGCGAAGCCCGTCTTCAAAACATCGTCGCCATTCGCAGAGACGAAGTGGTAGGTACGTACGCGGTCTCTCAATACACCCTGCTGATCTTCGCAGGCCTGAAGTTTCACGAGAGGACGAAGAAGTCATACTAGAATTGCTTTGCAAGTAGGTACGCAAAGCGAAACTTCATCTTCCCACCACTTCTTCTGGAGTTTGCGCTCGAGTTTCGATGGATCTCCGTAACGGGAGTTTTCTCACCACTCAAGATCCTACGATGCCTTCTTCTTTCCTGACCACTAACAACGTCGTAGTCTTACCACACCGCTAGGTGACCATCGCAGAAACCACATCCATCCATCCAGAGGGAAGAAGAGAAGACGCAACACGAATTCCAGTAATGATAATCCCACGATGACCGAGACTGCGCCTTCTGTGCCAGATATTGGGGAGCATCTGCTCGTCGGCCTCAATAGCGTAACGCGCCATCTGGAAGCTTTAGCTGCCAATAACGCTCCTTCTACCGCATTCGTTGCGAATCAAAAGCTTACCAAGGACCTGGTTCAGCTCAATCTCGCCGGGAAGGCCAGAAATGGCGCAGAGGAGAAAGAGACGCCAGAAAAATATCCCGAAGCAGCCCTCAAGCCCTTAAGCATGGTCATTCTAACTCACCCCAAACCTTCTCTATCACCCGCACACGCCCATCTTCCAACACTGATCCACTTAGCCACCCTATCTTCAACACTTGCTACACCGAAAACATTCAAGACAGTCACACGACTCGTTCCGGTCCAGACATCAGCGGATTCCCGACTCGCATCCAGCCTACACATCCCCCGTGTTGGGGCCATAGCCATCTACGAAGGCGCCCCGGGAGCTAAGACGCTGGAAGAGTACGTCCGCGAACATGTTGGGTTGACAGAGTGCAAGTGGATTGATGAGGCCATGAGCGCAGAGTGGAAGGGGCTGAACGTCAAGAATGAGATACCTGGGGCAAAGTAGACATGTTGTAAGATGGATCTCGATACCGATCGTTTTAGTGTAAATACATGTGGTTGATCGTAAAGCTTCAACAAACGCCCGCAATGCATACATTTGGAGTCCAACGACTCTTCCAGTACGAAGAGACCCGAACAAAGAAAACAATAGTACTTTGGAGTAACGTGCTCATCCAAGGAAGTTCTGCACAGCGCCACCGACGTTCTGGAGATCGAGAAGGAAAGTATCATGGCCAAACAAGCTCTTCTCTTCCCCGAGTTCAATATGCGTGACATTTTTGTTGCCAGTACGCTTGAGCGTTGTTGCTATTTCCTTCTGCTGCCACGCAGGGAACAGGATGTCGCTAGCAACACCCAAAACGAGAGTCGGGGTATTTGCGAGAGGCTTCAGGCCAGCCACGAGATCGGCTGGTGGTTCATTGCCGTCAGTCTGCGCTACAGAGTCGACATCAGCAGGCTGCTCTTTCTCCTCGTATGGTCGATCAGGCAAAGTCAAGTTGCACACATCGCTGCTCGTGTCAGACGTGATGTCGTGGCCATCCAGGTAAGCCTGCATCTTGCCACTGTTCGCCTTCCGCACCTCGTTGATGCGATTGCGGTGCTCTTGTCCTAGATCAAACAGGTCCATGGCCTTGGAGACGTAGAGCAAGCTATTCGGATCATACTCCAAACACCATTTTTCCCCCGCGTGGTCGAGGTAGGTTTCGATGAGAAAATCGGGGCAAAGCGCCGGTGGTCGCGAAGGGTCTGCCCGCCGTCGACCAAATCGTTGCTCCCATTCTGGGCCGCTTCGGTATGTGACTGTGGCAATTTCTCGTGCAAGCTTCATACCACCATGTGGAGGGATGCTGTCATAATAGAAACCGCGATTCCAGTTGGGGTCCATCATGAGCACTAGGAATAGGTTAATAACTGCGCATGATCCATGCCCCTCCTATGTACTAACCTTGACGTTGGGTGTGTCTCATAGCAATGCTGTATGGGTGACTGCGTGCACATCCACTTATGCTGACAAGACGGCCCACGCGGTCAGGAAACAGTGTCCCAGCGGCTAGACTTTGCATACCACCCATACTCGATCCTACACTCGCATACAGCTTCTGAATGCCAAGGTTGTCCAGCAGTCGGAATTGTGCGCGTACCATGTCCTCCATTGTAAGAATTGGAAATCGGGTCGCGTATCGTTCGCCGTTGGCAGGGTCGATTGAGGAAGGTCCAGTCGAGCCGTAGCATCCTCCGATTACGTTTGTGCAGATGATGAAGTATTTGTCTGTATCCAAAGGCTTTCCTGGCCCGATAAACCTCTCCCACCATCCCGGCTTTGTGTTCGTTTCTGTGCTGTGGGCATGACTAGAAGCGGATAGCCCAGTATGGAGTAGGATGGCATTACTCTTGTTCGGGCTGAGTTGCCCCCATGTCTCATATGCAATGTTGAACTCTGGCAGTATGCCGCCCCAATCGAGGAGTATGGGCTGTGTCGAATGGAAATTCAGGGTGTGTCCAGAGGTATATGAGGGTTCGGGTCCTGAAGATGCCTGCTTTCTCGAAAGAGACACAGAGCGAGCCTCTTGAGCGTCGAGGCATGGGAAGGAGAGGGCGGGGTTTGACGATTCAACTTCTCGAGCGGCGGCGGCATGTTGTGCTTTTCGTGGTGTCTGCTGGTGCAGCTTTCTGGTGGCTTGGTTCGACTGCCGTCTTGCAAATAGCAGCGAAGTCTGAGCTGATCTTTTGGCGAAGCATTGTGTAGTTGTTGCGGATCGTGCTGTTCGCGTGCCTGCGAACAGGCTACGGGGAACGCTCATGGCTGTACCGGTTGCCCACAGCACGCGCGGATCGAGAGCAGAGGTATGCGAAAGTGGAGACGAAACGGAGAGACTCCATGATGACGCGATATTCACGATGACAAACGGCTGGACCGTTGCCGGACCGTCGTGCGAAAACTTATGGAAATGCGACGATGTCGGATCCAATGACGTCGCGGGGAAATTGCGTGCTTCCCTCGCACGTTTCCCGTCCTGCCAGTCTGCTTCGGGTAAGCAAGCCGCCTCTACCCAGGCACATCCAGGGCTGGTACCTGAGAACACAACGACACCATGCTTAATATGACCTGATGAGGAAATGTATATCGAGTTCATAGTGCAATTTTGATTTCGCGCAGCCTCCTGCGCATCTCAACCCTGAAACTCTGCCTCAACCCAACCAGATGATCTCTGCTCAAAGAATGCTGGAGCTTCTACACCACTGGCACTCTATCACGGCCTCGCCGACATGGTGCCTATATTTGGGGTGTTCATCAATGTCTGCAGTACTTTTGCCGCACAGAGCTTGGAGAACACAAGAAATGTGCTAGCATGTCACCCGAGATCCCCGAGAACATGTAGCCCGACAATGCGTTATCATCTAGAGATGCATACCATACATCATCGAACATGACATAGCTTCAAGAGTAGAGGTGATAGTTTGGCTCATCCGACCGAACCTTGGAAGAGGTACCAAAGTAAGGTGTTTGAGAGCTGGAAACATCATGGCGAACTTAGGGCGATCGATCGAGCCTTTACGACGGGAACCGTGCACACCCTCTAATGTGTTCAGACTGTGCTAGCTAAGCATTGAGCAAAAAGGAGGTGCAAGCCGTGACCGCCATGACATGTGAGTTCTTGAGTCTGAACAAGGGTCTCTTGTGATTATGAAATCCTGCTCGTGACCGTCGTGACTTTAAGCGCCGTGCAAATGGGTGCTCAGGTGGTGTTGCACTACGCCTGAGGTGTACAACGGTGCAATTCTCTGGGTGACAGGTGACGGCAGCTGGACATCGATTATCAGACAGCTAGACGGCTCGGTACTACGGAGTACTCGAGGAATTGGGTCTCAACCATTTGTTTTGCGCTTGTTGGAGTCGAGGGAACCATGGCGGTTTGGCGTTCGCAGAGACAATACAATGCATGAAACATGGCCTGCACCTGACCCCCTGGGGCGTTTGACGACGGGCGTCTAATTATGGCCTGCACTCAAGATGCTGCACAGGAGATTTTACAGGCAAACTAGGCTCAGTCGTCTCAAGTGCATATGCAGGGATGGTGATGTGAAGCTTGGAAATGGACGTCTGAGGTTCCAGGGCTGAGTGATGTCTTGGCCGGCCGCCGGCGTCACCCAGTCGCGCCTACCCACTCGAAACCTCCGCAGACCTCCTTCCCTTTCTCCAAGTGCGATCCTCTCCGTAGTTGCGCCCTGTTGGACGACGTATACACCCGCCTAAATCCCCCGTCGCTTTCTCCCCTGCTGCTACACAGAGGGCGCCGTGCCATACAGGGAACGCCATACCGCATCCGAACTCTGCAGGACCTCCGTCATGGACTCGTCCGACTACTTCACACCCGTCCGGGAAGACCGAGATGCTCCAGGGCCGCAGACTGAAGACTCGGATACCGACATGGCCGCCTCTGCCACCGCTACAGCCTCCTCTTCGCGCTCCACCATGTACACATCACCACACCCGCGCAAGCCCGGCCGCATGTCTCGATCGGGGGCACCACGGCCCATAATCACACCTCAGAGTCCCTTGAGTTCGACCATACCGCACAATCTCCTTCCCTCGGCGCCTGCTTCACCGCCTACACCGGCGCCCAGTCCTACGCCGACCCAGCGAGTGCCCGACTGGAGCACCGCAGCCGAACACGAAGATGGCGACATCAAGAGCATACGAGCGCAGTTTGGCGATATGAACAGGGCGGAGCGGATGCGATTGCTGGGAGAGCTGCTGAATTTATGCGACAGTCAGGAGTTGAGCTTCGTGGCCGAGTTTGTCAGCCCCAGGTTAAAAAAGGACCCCTTCATGGTCCTCCCCACCGAACTATGCTTAAGGGTGGGTTCCGTACCGAAAACTTCTATCGCCGAGATCGCTGACACCTCGTACAGATTCTAGAATGCGTCGACGACCCCACCACCCTCGCTCGGGCGTCGCAAGTGTCCAAGAAGTGGCGCGAACTCGTCAACGATGACAGTGCCTGGCGGTTGCTGTGCCAGAAGTACTCCTTCAGGGCTCTGTCGAGAGAAGAGAGGATCGAGGAGGATGACGCAAACGATGAGATGGAGGATACCGACGCAAAATCATGGTGGCAGAACGACGAGCGCGCACCCAGGATAGAAGACGTTACCGAGAGAGAACACGTCGAAGTTGGCCCATCATCAACTGGCGGCGCTGAGGGTCTCCGGACGCAGAGCCTCGATCGAGCCGCTAAGAGGAAGCCATCCCAGCGGAAACAGCAGGCTACCACATACCGATCGCATTTCAAGCAGCGATACATGGTTGAGACGGCATGGCGGAATGGAGGAGTATGCGACGCGCGGCAGATTACCCCAGATCAGGGTGTAGTAACCAGTCTGCATCTGACGAACAAGTACATTGTGGTTGCGCTCGACAATGCGAAGATACATGTTTTCGACACAGTAGGCGATCACCAGAAGACGCTCCAGGGACACGTCATGGGCGTATGGGCCATGGTGCCTTGGGGTGATCTTCTGGTCAGCGGTGGATGCGATCGCGACGTGCGCGTGTGGAATCTTGCGACTGGGTACGATTTTTCTACACACTACGCGATCATCATAGCTAACAGATATTGCTAGGTTTCCCCAGTTTACCCTCCGCGGCCACACCTCGACAGTCCGATGTCTGAAGATGTCCGATGCGAACACGGCTATATCTGGGTCAAGGGATACCACACTTCGCATCTGGGACCTCAAGAAGGGTCTATGCAAGCATGTGCTCATTGGTCACCAGGCTAGCGTCCGATGCCTCGAAATACACGGCGATATCGTTGTGTCCGGCAGCTACGACACCACAGCGAAGATCTGGAGCATATCCGAGGGCAAGTGTCTGCGCACACTCACTGGTCACTTTAGTCAGATCTATGCGATCGCCTTCGACGGAAAGAAGATTGCGACAGGTAGTTTGGACACCAGCGTCCGGATATGGGATCCCAACGATGGGTAAGTCCGATTGCGTACCACAATATTATCGAAAACTAACTCTCTCGTGTAGCAAATGCCTGGCTGTGCTACAAGGCCACACCTCGCTCGTCGGACAACTTCAAATGCGTGACGATATCCTTGTTACTGGTGGATCAGACGGCTCGGTCCGCGTGTGGAGCCTCGCAACATATCAGGCTATTCACCGATTAGCTGCCCATGACAACAGCGTTACGAGTCTACAGTTTGACAACACCAGGATAGTCAGCGGTGGCAGCGATGGTCGCGTCAAGGTCTGGGATCTCAAGACTGGTGTTCCCGTACGAGAGTTGAGTAGCCCTGCCGAGGCTGTCTGGAGAGTCGTATTCGAGGAAGAAAAGGCTGTTATCATGGCCAGCCGGGGCGGTCGCACCATTATGGAGGTAAGTTAATTGCGCACAATCACACCAGAATGACATGCTAACGTGGTTAGGTGTGGGACTTCTCACCACCTGCCGAAGAGGATTTCGACTCGCGATCCTCCACCCCAGCGAGCATGCCCGATCATCTGGACGTCGAATACAACCGACCGCGATCAGCCATCCTTCCTGCAACATCGCCACTGGTTCAGGATACTGGTGCAGGTGACGTGACCATGGCCGATGCAAGCGATTCATAAGGATACGACCAGCTATGGTGGAGCACGACTAGTGCAGTAAAGGCTTTCATGTGCCATTCTGGCCTTCAGATACCACAGCCATGACGACGCTGTGACTGAGTGCGATCGTATTGGAAAATGCCGCGAGAGTCGCAATTTGCCCAGTCGACTACCCACAGCCGAGACGAACGGTAACTATGGGCTCATTATATGCCCACTGGCGGTCACCGATATAGCACTCGACCGACAGATTTTGTTGTTCGATTATACCCCATGAAAGCTTACGCACACGAGAGGGCAGATATGTTGCGTAATGTGGAAGCAAAACGAGAGGAAGATCGATGACCGACTTGCATATAGGGCGTCTTGATGCATCCATGGCCCATGTTCGGCATGTAATCGAGGGTGCTTGGATCTTATTTGAATTCTTTGAAAATGTATGCATGAAACAGGAGCGTGGGCCTTCGAATGACTTGGGTTAGGAAATAGGTAGTGGAGTTCAGTGTGAATAGATTTATCAATACTCCTCAAATATGACCAACGCGTGCCAAGAGCCTTGCAATTTCCAAATGCTATCGTGTTAGTTAAGTTCAAGATCTACTTAATGTTCAAGTTGCATGGCGATGCTCGTATCGGTATTCTACTATGACTACTCATGTTGAAGCAAAAACCTTTTGTAGCTCTCATATGACATTCGTAAATTGGAGAGACATTTTCCATACGAGACTTCTTCAAGACTTCCCAAAGTGCTTGTTGTTGAATTGATCAACGATCTCCCTCGCCGCCTTCACAATCTCCACAGCTCCAGGTGAATCAGAATGACAACACAACGAGACCTCGTGGTCGCCTATGGGGAGTTTCACCTCCTCACCCGTAACGGCGGTAACAGTCGCATTCTCGACTTGACCTTGAACGTGCTTCCTCGTCTCGTCTGGATGCCACGGCCTGTATGCGGTGAGCATGTTAGCGTGAATGTAGTTGTTGACATAACGTACTTCTTCTTCCGATCAATGACCAACGTTCCATCTTTGCTATACTTGACATCTCCATACAACTCGGCGACGAACGGCAATCCAAGCTCCTTCGCGACCTCCTCATGCAAGGTACCCGCAAGACCAAACACAGTTGTCCCTTTGGGTACTCCGGCATAAACTGCTCGACACACCTCTTTATCCCGATACATCATCCCGTACAACACGCCGTGTGGTTTCACGTGGTGTAGTGGTACGTCTTCTGCATCTAAGAATGCTTTCAGGGCGCCGACTTGATAGCGAATAGCCGCTGTCAGTTCCTCAGGCGACATCTTGATCTCTCGTCGACCAAACCCTTGAATATCGGGCAGGCCAGGATGGGCGCCGATGGCTATGTTGTGCTTTTTGCATGCGAGCACCGTTTGATGCATGATCAACGGATCCCTGATGCATTGTTAGACTGAGTCGATGGTATGACCATAGGTTTTTGCCTTACCCGGCGTGGAAACCACATGCTATGTTCGCGTGGTCAATGAGTGGAATCAACTCATCGTCTGGACCACATTTGAAGTTTCCGTAGCCTTCTCCTAGATCTACATTGATCTTTACGGCATGTTTGATAGCTGGCATTGTGGAAAACTCTTTCTGTGAAAACGCGTCGGCAGATGGGCGCGATATACTACTGTCGAGATGTGAGATACCTTGTGCTGTTCCTAGAGTATGCCCAGGCAGGCGTGATCAAATGCGCATCCAATAGTAACGGCACGGTTGGAGTAGTTGGAGTAACCTTCTCGGATCGGAGGTCACACTCTCAAGCTACTCGGCGAATTTACACAGCCATTCGACCTGTCTATCAACTCCCCACTCCCCCAATAGTTATTAAACGCACTTCACGCGCGGCGTCATGCCCCAATGCTTGTTATCGAAGTCGACCCCGCCTCTCGAAGCTCCGCGGTGACGTCTTCAGACTCGGGGACACTTCGGCAGGAGTGGTGTATGCCGAATCACCAATTACAACGCCTTCGCTCCAACGGGTGGAGGTAAGATATCGGCGCGAAAGGGGAATGGCGGAAAGTACAGAAAGTGTGGGGTCATGATACGCTACTGCATTACCTCCAACGACGAGCTTCATAGAGGTCGCATGCTCGTGAGAGTGTTGGATGAGATAGTTGCGTTGAAAATACTTCGATCCAATGTCTAATATTGAGAAACTACGAGTGCTATTGATTGCGAATCGTGGGGAGATTGCGGTACGTAGATTGCGCCGCGGAGTGATTCCGTTATCGATAACTGACATCACCTGCACGGACAGGTGCGCATAATCAGGACTGCAAGGAAACTCGGTATCAAGAGCATCGCCATCTATTCAGAAGCTGATGCTGCATCGCAACACGTGCGTGATGCCGATGAAGCCATCCTCTTGCCTGGTAGCAATGCGACTGCGTATACGGACGAAGAAGCTGTTCTGCGGATAGCTAAGGAAAAGGGGGTAGATGCTATCATTCCAGGTTACGGGTTCCTTTCGGAGAATGCGCCCTTTGCGAGACGAGTGGGTGATGCAGGTATCGTATTCGCAGGGCCGTCTCCAGAGGCTATCGAGGCTTTTGGCGTCAAGCACACCGCCCGAGACCTTGCGGAAAAGGCCAATGTTCCCATCGTACCTGGAACTAAAGGCCTGGTAGAGAACGAGGAAGCCGCCGTAAAGGAAAGCGAGCGCATCGGTTTTCCCGTCATGTTGAAGGCGACTGGTGGTGGTGGCGGTATGGGACTCATCACCTGTAACAAGGTTGAAGAGGTGCGCGAGGGGTTTCGGATGGTGCAATCAAGAGGAAAGACCCTTTTCAAAAATCCCGGAGTGTTCATCGAAGCCTTCTACCCTGCTAGCCATCATATTGAGGTCCAAGTATTCGGCAATGGCCAAGGTAAAGCAATTCACTTTGGCGAACGCGAATGCTCCATTCAAAGACGACATCAGAAAGTCATCGAAGAGTGTCCAAGTCCGTTTGTGGAACGGCAGCCAGAGCTGCGAAAGAAGTTGGGGGACGCCGCAGTACGCCTAGCTGAATCGATCAAATATGGTTCTGCAGGCACCATCGAATATCTCGTAGACGATAAATCCGGCGATTTCTTCTTTCTAGAGATGAACACGCGACTCCAAGTCGAGCACGGCATTACAGAACTCTGCTACAATGTGGATCTGGTAGAGCTTATGCTAAAGCAAGCAGATGCACAGTTGGCGGGCAAGCATGGGCTCGATGACGAGACCTTGAAGCATATGCAGCCATCAGGTCCAACAGGTTCGGCTATCGAAGCTCGAGTCTACGCTGAGAACCCGCTAAGGGACTACGCACCATCTCCCGGACTGCTGCAGAAAGTGGCATGGAAGGATGTTCCTGGAACTCGCATTGATACCTGGGTTTTCACAGGTAAGTTGTGCCTGTACGAAATGCATGTGAGACATACACTGACTTCGTATCTTTACCTTTGCAGGAGTTCGTATCACTCCCAATTACGGTATGGCGCTCTATTCTTCTTTACATTTGTGATACACGGATCTCATCATGAGATCTGAGCCTGGATGGAGTTCGTCAATCATGTGCTAACAAACCCTAGATCCTTTGATAGCGAAAGCAATGGTTCACTCCCAATCCAGAGACGGGGCTATCGCGTCGATGAGGGAGCTTCTTACACAATCTACTATAAGCGGTCCACCTACGAACCTCGAATTTCTCGCCAGCATACTGGACGATCCGCATTTCAAAGAGGGCAACACTATGACCAGCTTTCTGGAAAGCTTCAACTATACGCCTCATGCTATCGATGTCATCTCAGCTGGCGCATATACCTTGATCCAGGATCTTCCTGGGAGGCCGACAGTCGGTAAAGGTGTGCCTCACTCTGGGCCAATGGACCCAATATCGTTTCAGATTGCGAACATGCTTGTTGGGAATCCACGATCGAAGGAATCTCTAGAAATCACGCTAAGTGGACCAGAACTGAAGTTTGTTGGTCCTGCTATCGTAGCTTTGTGTGGCGCTCCCATGGAGGCAACACTTGACGACAAGAAGTTTCCCTTGTGGGAGAGCGTGAAAATTGAGGCTGGTCAAAAGCTCAAAATCGGAAAAACAACAGGTGGAGGTTGCCGCTCCTACCTAGCCATCTACGGAGGCTTTCCGTCAGTTGCAGAGTACTTTGGCTCAAAGTCAACGTCGCCGCTTGTGGCGATTGGAGGCTACCAAGGCCGTGCACTTGCCCCCGGTGATTTACTACAGATAATGAACAAGCTTCCAGAAGACTTCACAAGTATTTCGCTTCCGGAAGAGCTGCGACCGGTCTATAAGACAAACTGGGAGATTACGGCTATGGTCGGACCCCATGACGAAGGCTACTTCGACCGGAAGTTTATCGAGGAGATATACAACACTGAGTGGAAGGTATCTCACAATGCATCGCGGAGTGGAATTAGACTGGTCGGGCCGGTACCGAAGTGGGCCCGTAAGGATGGCGGCGAAGGTGGCGCACACCCCAGCAATCTAGTAGAATACGGATATCCATTGGGTACCTTGAACTGGACAGGGGATGACCCATGTATCTTTCCAGTAGACTGCCCAAACTTTGGCGGTTTTACCAGCAGCACGACGGTCGTCAAGGCAGACTGGTGGAAATTAGGACAGCTCAAAGCAGGCAACACCGTGAAATATATCCGAGTCGGACTGGAGGATGCACTGAAGAAGAGAAAGAGAAACGATAATTTCCTCGACTCAATTGAGCAAGCCATCAAGAGCGAAAACGGATTCGACAGCATCGAGAAATTACAAGGCGCACATTGCAATTTTCACGAGGGCGATATGGGAAAGGCAGTTGTGTGGGAGAGGGAGGGTAACGCGAGTACTCCACAGGTTCGGTATCGTCAGGGAGGTGATGACCATATTCTGGTCGAATATGGTAATGAGGAGTTCAATCTCAATCACCGCTGCCGTGTCACTGCCTTGGAGAACGCATTGCATTCAGAATCAACTCCAGACATCATCAAAGTCAACCTTTACAACACCGTTGGATGCTGTACCACGCTGCTCCTTCACTACAACGGCTCTAAACTCCCTCGTTCGGTCCTCGTCGCACATCTCCAGTCTATCGAGTCAAATCTCGGTGATTTGAGGAACACAAAAGTCCCTACGCGCGTATTCAAGCTACCCCTCTCATTCGAATCGAAACTCCAAGACGAAGCAACTCAACGCTACATGACGAACCAGCGACCACATGCCCCCTACCTGCCCGACAACCTGAGTTTTGTAGCAAAGAATAACGCATTTACACCACAACAACTCAAAGAAATATATCTTACTGGCCAGTTCATGGCAGTTGTTGTGGGCTTCTTCTGTGGCAACACCGTCTCACTTCCTGTAGACCCACGTCAGCGCATTTCGGCCCCTAAGATGAATCCGAGTCGCGTTTTCACACCAGAGGGTACTCTAGGTTGGGCAGGTAGTTGCATGTCCATTTACCCTGTTGATTCTCCAGGCGGATATCAAATGATCGGTCGAACAGTCCCCTGTTGGGATTATTACTCATACAAACCTGGTTTCGATAATAAGCCATGGATTTTCCGTGACTTCGACATCCTTACTTTTTACCAGGTCAACGAACAGGAACTCGATGATATTTTTGCTAAATTCCGTGCGGGTAAATATGAATGGGAGTTTGATGAGGTGGAGTTTGACATGGCACAGCACAATCAGCTTCTAGAGACGACGAACGACGAAGTGGGGGAGATCAGAAAGAAGCAAGCTGTTGCGCAAGATGAAATGACGAAAGCCGAGAACGAGAGCTTGGAACGTTGGAGGAAAGAGAAAGCTGAGAGCCAAGTTGATGAAGGAACAGTGGAAAAGCTGCTGGACGATCCTGCGATTGTGGGGGTCGAAGCGCCAGTCGATGCGAATGTATGGAAGGTAGAGGTTAGTGAGGGGGACGAGGTTGGTGACGAGAATGTGGTGAGTTTAGATAGGGGATTGTTCATTTGGCGATGCTAACATGATGCAGATCGTTATCCTTGAGGCGATGAAGCTAGAGATTGCGGTCAAGACGCCAGATTCGGTGACGAAGGCTGGAAAACTAAAGGTCGAGAAGATTTTGGTGAAGCCGGGTGATACCGTGACAGCCGGAGGCCACCTGGCATTGCTGCGCAAGAGCTAGCTGGGGAACAGGTCTTAATCAATCACCATCTGCACATGTCTGATTTACTGTGTGATGATGTTGCGTGCACTATGTTCATGTGTATACAAGCTGAGGTATAGCCAATGTCTCATTCTATATTCACGAATCTGCGCTTCTATCAAACTATTGTTGTCTTCAAACCAGCTAAAATTCCAGTTCCTCCATGTTGAGACGGGTACCGCAGCTAAGTTCCTTAGCCGGCTTCATATCTGCCCTGCCCCAATCATAGATAACCCCGCGTTCCACGAACGACTTCTTGTCCCAGACAATCTGCTCCATTACCTTCGGAACGCCAACATCCAAGATAGGACCACTAGTCGTCATCATGCCTTCGCCCTTATCCATGAAGCGCATATACTCGTCAAGCAAGAGGTAGCTACTAGCCATGGAGTTATTGTCCTCAGGTAGGTAGCACGGAAGGTGCTTGTGTCGATCACAGAAGGTTTTCCATTGTTCCTCAGTAACCAGAAACTTCCTTGAGTCACGCTTCCAGGTTTCGTTATCATTTTCACCTGCAACAATGAGGCACTGGAAGGTCTTCCATCGGAATGGCGCTAGCTTCTCGATGTTGGCGATCATATCTTCGTCCCAATTGTAGATATTGACTACAGTGTTGAGCTTGAACTTGACGTTGTACGTCTCGCATCACCACGCGATTCGACATAGCTGGTCTGCGTTTTTCCCGTCGTCACCGCGCCCAATTTTGACGTTTGTCCGAGCATTAAAAGAGTCACAGGAGATAGCCAGGATATCCAACCACTGGGAGTTCTCCTGCATCCACTTCTCGGTGACCTTGCTACCGTTACTGACGATACTGATGCTTCGACACCCAAATTCTCTTTGCAGTAGCGAATCAGACTCGAGAGAAATTTGGGGTGGAGGAATAGTTCTCCGCTGGCGATGTTGAGCTTGCGCATACCGGCTTCTTTCAGAAGTTTCAGGCCTTTAGGAGCCTTGTCGTGCGTTAGAATGTATGAGCTGGTCTCAGTGTGGAAACAGAAGCCACATTTGTAATTGAATTCCTGAGATGGGAAGTAGTTGGCCGAGACAGGAGTATCTGGTGGCTTAGATGGGTGTGATGCTTCTTGTGCCTCGAAGACCGGACTTTCAGCAGGAACTTCGTGGACGGCAGTTTCATGAGGGAAGTTCTTGACTGGCTTTGAGGCAGACTGTTTGTGGACAATGTAGGCGCATGTTGTAAGAACTACAACGACGAAGAACCGAAGAGCAGGGACTTCTGACGGTAGTGATAGCAGAACCATGACTGATGAATGTCTTGAGAAGCCTACAAGATCGACACCAAGTGCTATATGATAGCCGAGCTCTTCAAAAAAAACGGAAGAACCGGACGGTGCAGGATGTACTGTTGGTAGTGATTAGGTGTGATATAAGTAACAAGAAATTGTGGACATGTTGACAGCGACAAATCGCTTTCGTGCTTGCTCGCAACAACTTCTTTAACATACAAAGCGAGGGCGCTTGCCACAAACGGCAATCAGGACGAACCAACAGCGGAACAGCATGGAAGCGATAATATTAGTCCCTTCTTCATGCTTTCGAGCGTGCCGTCCCGCGATCTTCATCTTGCATGTGGTCTACAGGATGTGTCACATGATGCTAAGGATGGCGCATGCGGGGTATACATGGGCCTTATTCTACCTTAACTTAGCTCGGTAGACCTAATACATACGACTATCCTCATCCGCACCCTACAGGTTGTCTCAGCGTCGTAGTTGTTAGTCAGTATCATGAATCCATCCAAGCTCCACAGCTTTGCTATCATCTTTGTCCTAGGTATACCCCCGACGTCACTGATTTCAACTTCTTAGCTAGATAGTGACCCTTGACTAGGTGCGCCTGGCGCGGGGAAAGGTAGTCTCTGCGCGTACCTAGCTCAAAATTGCAATCTGGTACACTACTCGGTCAGTGATGATCTTCGCAGCTGGATGCGTGAGAACAGCAACAGTCCACTGGCTGTCAAGATCCAGGACAAACTCGACAATCAAGGCTTTCTTACGTCTGAAGACTTGAACCCGTTTATAGGTCGGGCCATTGAAGATGCATTAGCTAAGAAGCCTGTCCAAACGCTAAAGCACTAAGGTCGACGTGAATAGGTCAAAGGAGGAGAGCATCACGGAAATGACGAAGAGCCTTAGCGAAAACGGACTTTGGCAGAAGGTAATGGTCAAAAGACTTGGGGATACGTACTTTCTCGGTACATCACTCCATGATGACCTATGAAGGGCGAGCCATTCATGATTTCCGTAACCCATGAGCTCCAAGCAGAAAAGGAGAGCCTTCAAAGGAGAACTATGGCGAGAACGAGAAAGCCAGTCCGTGACTTTTGACAGGATAACATGGTGAGTAAATGAAGTCAACGAGATCGCGCTTAGCTCAACGTGGTATTTGCCAGTTTGGAAAATTTTCGTTTGTTGTAAGGCGGATCTCAAAAATATCACAAGACGGCACAGATTACCACTGCGATGCTAGATGCAGCGATTCGGAGGATTTAACAAGTATTACAAGCGTGAAAACAGTACATTCGTACAACTACTAAAGTATATATATATATAAATCCGTCAGACCAATACCAGTCGTCAAGCGTCTTCGAAAGGCGAAGTTCGTTACAGGTGTATCAACTTTCCATCATTGCTGACTTTTTATCTAAAGCTACAAGAAGCTGTCAGCAGGTGTGACCAAAGCAAGCAACTACTACCCAATGATCTAGACTAGACTGACTTGACCACAGGAGCAACGTTGACATCAGGCAGCTTGACGAGCGGGCCGTTGATGTTGGGGAGCTCGGTTTCGGGACTTACGTTGAAGTCGTTGTTGTTGCCGGCAGAGTTGCCAGAGCCGGCAGAGTTTCCGTTTCCGTTACCGTTACCGGCTTGGTTGTTGTTCTACATCGATGTTAGCATGAGAGTGCAGATGACAATATGTTGGAGGAAAGCTTACGCCATTGCCCTGACCGTTGCCGTTGCCGTTGTTGAGAAGCGAGTTACCGCTGCCAGCAGTGGCACCAGTGACGGAGCCTGCGGTGGTGGAGACGGAGCCAACAAGACCGTTGACGGCGCCGGTGACGCCGCCGAGGACCTCGCGCCTCAAGACATTGTTGGTGCCTACGAGACCTCCGACAGCACCAGTGACAGGCTTGACAGTGTCGGTGGTCGAGCCAGTGTTTCCCTTAGCAGAGTTAACGGTGGTGCCAACAGTGCTAACAACACCGTTAAGGGTGCCAGTGACACCAGGGATGAGAGTGCCTGCGCGCTTCATGACACCATCAACGCCGACGAGATCTCCAACAGCACCAGTGACAGGCTTGACAGTGTCGGTGGTCGAGCCAGTGTTTCCCTTGGCAGAGTTAACAGTAGTGCCAACAGTGCTAACAACACCGTTAAGGGTGTCAGTGACACCAGGGAGGAGGGTACCCGCGCGCTTCAAGAGGCCTCCAGTGACGGGCTTAACCGTATCAGTGACGCCGGAAGTGGCATCACCGGTCTGGAGGGCGCCAGTGACCTGGCCGAGGAGAGAGAGGAGCTGGGTCTGGCTCAGCTTGCTGAGGTCAAGACTGTCGGTAAGACCACGGTTGAGAAGACCCTTAGTGAGGGAGTCGGTGGTAGGGCCGACGGTGACGCCGTTGAGCAGACCGCCCTGGCCGTCAAGGACGCCATCGACGATAGGTCCGGCAACCTGGACGCCCTCGACGGTGCCAACAAGACCACGCTTGGCATTTCCTAGGATGCCACCGAGAGGCTTGAGGTTGAAGGTGTTGCCGTTACCAGCAGCGTTGCCGGTACCAGCCTGGTTGTTGTTACCGTTGGCATTGCCAGCAGAGTTTCCATTGCCGTTGTTCTGGCCGTTGTTGTTGCCGTTGCCAGAGATCAAGTTGTCACTGCCAGCGCTGGGGTTGGTGACAGAGCCGACAGTGCTGGTAAGACCACCAACGAGGCCAGAGACAGCAGCAACCTGGGGAGTAGGGGCTGCGAGAACCGAGGCGGAGAGCGCAAAGACGGATACGGCGATTGTGGAACGCATTTTGATGGTTTTGTTGATAGTCGACAAGGAAGGACGAGTATTAGAAGTCTAAAGCGAAGTGAGCGACTGGCAAAGAACGAAAGTGAATGTGATGAGTTGGATGATGACTGTTTGGTGGTCTACAGAGTGGTTTATATGTCTACCCAGATGCTCACCACTTTGATACACCGATTCAGTTTGTCCAGCCGATCGACAATCTACTGTACGCTAAAGCCTCAGGCAAGCTGCAGCCGTCGTTGTAGGGCCAGGCATTCTACACCAGGCTACACCATAGTGCGAACGCTGGGACTACAGCTTGTCTAGTCATGTCATGCCGCACGCATTGTCGATCTTCATACATCTGCTGGCCGATGTTGCCGTTCCCAATGAGGCTCTGGCACGTCGACCACTATGAAAGCTTATTGGTCGTCGTGAGGAGTAAGATTGGATGTTCTGGGGTATAATCCACACGTACTAGGGTAAAGGGGACTTATGGCCTCATCTTTAGCGCGTATCTAAGGGTGGATCCCGGTCGTCGAGCTTCCGGATCGCTGCTTGGGATGTTCGAGTAAGTTGTGTTGCGCCACAGATGTCGATGTGCCTATTAGCTTTGGTGGGGGATTTGATGTTGGGTTGGGGAATTGGCCCCGCGGGCGATATTGCGAAGGGTCGTCGTGACAGTGCGTGAGTTTCTGTCACCCTGAGCACTCATCTCGTGGAGCATGCATGGCAGGTACGGCATCCTAAGGCTTGCTGTTCCACGTGTTGCCCCAATGGATCCCTTGGGGTGCTTCACGTCTGCGTTGCAAGGCTGCTCCCCTGACGATCTACGTCTCTCGGGAGATGTGCACCCCAAGGCGTCGATCTTGCGTTTTCGGAAAAATGCTTCAACACCATCGGCAGTTTTTGTCTAGCGCGTCGAAGGCCCAAGCAGACTCAGACTTCGTGATGTACGCTGCTAACGAGATAGGGGAGATCTGCCACACTAACGCACATCTAGCGCAGGACGCTATGGCAGATGCCTTGGTGGAGCGCAATACAGTTCGCCGATATGCCACTCTGCGGTTTTCCGGTCTTCGATGCGAGCGCAACTCCATGTCGTCCAAGCAAAGTGTTGATGGCCTTTTCGTCGCTACTTCTTGTTGCCGGCAAGATCTCGCCTTTTTCTCCCGGACTTCAGCCTGTATTATCGTCGATCTTGCTATCCAGGCTCAAGCAGCGCAGCGACCTTGCTGTCCACTACGAACACCTGACCATCTAGCAAACACTCCAAAACACCGGGTCAGGGGTGCAACAAGCTATGCTGCACGGAAACCATGCTCCCGGGAGTTGCGCATACAGATCACAGTACTCGCCCTGCATCGCCATCCAAATGATTTGCGCGACTCCTTTGCACCTCTTTAGAGTTGCGGAATTTGCCATGGTGAAGTTGAGGCTGTAATGCTGCAGGTGCAGCGACGTGATGAAACACCCCAGGTGCTGTCTCCAGCCGCAACACGGTCAGTGCTTCCACGTGCGACCCCTCAGCAACTTCCTCAGAGTTTCCCAAAACCCACCGAGATGACGGTGCGGAACTCAATCTACACCATGTACGCAGAAAAAGACAAAGGAATTAGGGATGAGATGTGCCGAGAGTCACCGGAAGATTCTCCCGCATGTTCTATTGCTTTTCATCTCGGAGTTTTTCCTTCGTCTCTTCTTTGCTTCTCATATCGATCAAGGCCCAGGCGCTCTGGGACGTTAACAGCCCTGTCATGTTCAGCCATCAGCTCTGTGCACCAACTATTTTCTCAATGCATCTTGAATAGTGTCAAGACGGCTCATGGCATGCACCTTTGTCTTCGATCGTAAACAAATCTTCTCCGATATTGTGTGGACATCCTCTATGGACGCTCGTTGGGTGGTGAGGGCTGGTGTAACAAGCTGGTCAATGAGACGCTGCATACTGTATAGCTTATTGGATACCTCACATTGAACAGGTGATAAATAGATACATAGCAGCGGCGTTCACAATGGTTGCACACCTAACTTCATAACCTTGGTGATTACTCGATTAACCTTAGTTCTATCTCTATGTGCTTGTCAGCGTCTCATATCTTCATGGAAGAATCTGTGTGCCGTGTCTCTGCAAATTAGAGTCCTTGAAGACTTGCAAGGTCCCGTCCAGTTCGACTCGTCATTAGACCAACTTGCCGCTGTCCAAATAATGCGACCAGCATGGGTGAGGGCATTGGACACTGGCAATGCGGCCTATATTATCTCGTCATTTGTTTCCATGCAATCGTTATGTGGGAACGACGGATTCCGTCATGTAGCCCTCTTTACAACAGCTAAGATGTGTTCGGTTGTCCGGCATTCGATGAGAAACAGAATTTCTTCTAGCATAGTAGAAGCACGTAGAACTCCTTGGTCCATTTTCGTCCTTGAAGGATCAAGCGTTGATGTTGCTGTGTCCCCTATGTCCTTGCATCATTTCTGAAGAGTATCAAGCACTTGAGACATAATTCTAGATGCGTATTCTTGGTCTCCTCTACAGCACAATGTCGGCTTGGCCCACAAACACAACCAGAGGCTTTTCATATCAATCAAGCAGTTTCTACCTTCCGTGAATTACCGTCAAAGCAGCGCATCCATCCTTGTGGTTCTTGGCTTCCCAAACGCAACATCATCACTCACTGTGGTGACGCCAGACCTCAGCTTTCAAGTATACAGGTCCGCAATCCAGCATCTGCTCGGTCAGATTCCCTGCACCCTCACTCCTACCAACATGACTAAACCGGACTCATACATCACTACCATCATCTATCTGCTCAGCTGAGATGAAAAGGATTTGTATCCCCCACGACCGCCTCCTCATACTAATCGCCCCACTATGTACCAAGATCTCCAACATCAGCGACCCCACTCGGAGCAAAACAGGCGCATTCAGCGTTCACAAGCTGGATCATGCTTCATACCCTACCTTCAGTGAGGTAGACTGTCGCGAAATAGCGCCCAATGATATATATCCACACTATCATTTCACGGACGTAGTCTTTATGGTGGGACGATATGACAAATGCTGTGGGAAGATGATAGTAAATGTGTTTGTTAAAGATTTGGTCCCATCCTGGCTTGTTTGTGCACGGCATGGTACAAGGGTAGATCTTCGTTGGCTATGATGGATATATTATCGAAGAACCTGGTGAGGTGAACGCAGCTGTTCTTGCTAGACCTGGATTGACTGTAGGGAGTTCCCTGAGGCGGTAAGCAGGGAGATGCAAGATTCCAGCGGAGAAGCGCAGTTCCTATTGTGGTACATGATGAAAGAGGTGAACGGGAGAGTACTAGTAGGATCTTGAAACCAGGATGTCGCCGAGTTACCGCTAACGAATGACCATGCTCGTGGCATCGCAGCGATGACAGTCTGATTGAACCAGAACGAACAAGGAAGTCACTAAAGATCAAATGTACAATTATCGTCTGCCTGAACTCCAAACGAAACTTTTCCAACCCCGAGTGTATACATATACATGCAGACATAAACGACGTAAAATCATAAAGATTACTCTGAGTCAGTAACGCAGCCCTGGCTAGCGTCCTTGACAAACCGCGCGTACTTGAAAAGCGTACCCTTCTGATACTTCAGTGCGGGCGCAGTCCACTTCTTCCTCCTCTCTGCTAGTTCTTGCTCGCTAACAGCAATGTTCAGCTCATTCGACTCGGAGTCAATGGTGATCTCATCACCGTCCTGGACCAAGCCGATGGGGCCACCTTCTTGCGCCTCGGGCACGATGTGACCGATCAAGAATCCGTGACTGCCGCCACTGAAGCGGCCGTCTGTGATGAGCGCGACATCCTTGCCGAGACCGGCGCCCATGATGGCAGAGCTGGGCTTCAGCATCTCAGGCATACCGGGGCCGCCCTTGGGGCCTTCGTACCGGATGACAACAACGGTCTTCTCGCCCTTCTTGATTTCACCCCGCTCGAGAGCAGAGATGAAGTCGTCCTCGGCATCGTAACACTTGGCTTTACCAGTAAATATGGTACCCTCCTTACCAGTAATCTTGCCAACACAGCCACCGGGAGCAAGGGATCCTCTCAGGATTTGCAAATGACCGGTAGACTTCAGGGGCTCGCTGAGCGGTCGGATGATCTTCTGCTCAGCGGGGAAATCTCTAACGTTCTCCAGGTTCTCTTTCAGCGTCTTGCCAGTCACAGTCATCTGGCTACCGTCAAGGAGACCTTCCTTGAGCAGGAATTTGAGGAGCGAAGGTGTGCCACCAATGTCGTGGATATCGGCCATGACGTACTTGCCGGACGGCTTCAGGTCTGCCAGGAGCGGAATGCGGTTGCTGACGCTCTGGAAGTCATCAATGGTGAGCTTGAGGCCAACCGAGTCTGCAATCGCGATCAAGTGAAGAACAGCGTTGGTCGAACCACCCGTGATGCTGATGACAACCATGGCGTTCTCGAACGCTTCACGCGTGAGAATGTCGCTTGGTCGGATGTCCTCTCTGAGCAGGTTCTTGATAGCGCCACCTGCTGCCAAGCACTCGAGCATCTTCGCCTTGGAGTTGGCCGGGTTGGATGAAGAGCCAGGTAGCGACATGCCCATTGTCTCAATCGCAGTAGCCATTGTGTTTGCTGTGTACATTCCTCCGCAAGCACCCTGCCCGTTGCAGGCATGTCTGATGATGTCGAAACGCTGGTCTTCGGTGATTTCGCCTGTAATGAATTGGCCGTACGCCTGGAAAGCGGAAACGATATCGATCTGCTGATTCTCGAGGGTCTTGGCGCAGCCAGGTTGGATAGTACCGCCATACACCATGAGCGAAGGCCTGTTCACACGTCCCATGGCCATGATGACACCAGGCATGTTCTTGTCGCATCCGGGGATGGAGATGTTCGCATCGTACCACTGGCCGCCCATGACTGTCTCGATTGAGTCGGCGATGATCTCACGCGACTGCAGCGAGTAGCGCATGCCCTTTGTGCCCATGGAAATACCGTCACTAACACCAATGGTGTTGAACTGCATTCCGAGCAGGCCGGCCCTCTCTACACCCTCCTTCACCTTGTGGTTCAGGTCCATCAGGTGCATGTTGCACGGGTTGCCCGAGTACCAGACCGACGAGATGCCGACTTGAGCCTTGTTCATGTCCGTTTCGCTCATGCCGGTGGCGTACAGCATAGCCTGCGAGGCGCCCTGCGACTTGGGCTGCGTGATGTGCTTGCTGACCGAATTGAGCTCTTTGTCGGCTTTGGCGGTGCGGGCTGCGGAGCTGGAAAGTGCACGTCTGCAAACAATTAGACTTGGTTCTCGATTTCGCGGACAAAAAAACTTACGCTGCGTGCCATTGCGGCCGCGGCGAGCACCTTGCGCGCGCGAGAACTCCTCCAAAGCGTGCGAGAGACATTGTGGCGGGCTGACTGCTCGTTCCGTGGCGGATTGCTCATCCTAATAATTTAAACATGCGAGCTCGGAGGATGCGGGGACGGGGAAACTAGAGCTTCTCCGAGTCGATGCGTGGCTGACCAATGAGGAGCGACATGATGATGCAACACTATCTTCTCCACCACAGGCCCACAGCGATCGCACATTCACCAGAAACCAACTTCTTCATCGACGGCTCAGTCAGACCCTCGTGACTCACTTTTGCACGCGACAAGGTATCGCACAGTCATAATATCCTGGACATGTCTCGAGAAGCAAAGTCCCTCGCACCAATGGAAAAAGTCCAACATGCATCTACGTCAGTATGCAAAGGTACACAGACGCATGCCCATTCACTTTATCGAAATCATGGAATTCGTACTGCAACCTTGTCTGCCTCAATACGTATAGTCTTTTGCGTGAAGGGCAGCATGTGCGTGTTATTATACAGTCTACTATTGTCACAGCCAACAGCCCATCACTATGCTATCTGCGGGCGTGATGGCCACTGAGATCCAAATCAGACTTGCTATATCGAGTCTTGTTGTAGCCTCTCTTATTCATGTCATATTTCTCACCACATCTTCCTATTGTCTTACTCCCCTAACCCAGCTTTCGAAATGAGGTACTTCTTCTGCTTCTTATTCTCTTCATGTCTCGCGCAGGCCGCGAGCAAGGTCTTTACAGGCTTCAACTATGGCGCCTTCTGGAGCCTGGAAGCCAACGTCAAGAAGAAGGCAGACTTTCTTGATGGCTTCAACTTAGCAAGAAATCTTACCACCGACATACCCTTCGATAGTGCGCGCCTGTTCACTTGCAAAGCAGCCGGCACTCTCAATGAGCCCACTGAAGCTTTCGATGCAGCAGTCGACTCCAAGACCAACCTGCTCTTAGGATTCTGGATCACGCCAGGACAGAAAGGCGGCTCGCCGGACGAGAACGTCAAGAATGAAATGGCTGCACTCGAAAAAGGATTCAAGAAACATGGCCAAGCCCTTTCAGATCTAGTTATTGGGCTCTCCATCGGCAGTGAAGACATATACCGTGCCGAGGAGGCCGGCGAGATAGGTGTCACTGCGGCAGTTGTCGGACAAACAATCGCTCAAGTCAAGAAAGACATCGCTGCCTCGCCATTTGCTCAGTACATGAAGGACAAGCCGATTGGCCACGTCGATACAGCCAAGTATGCAGTGGTGGACAACGCTGACTTCATTGGCATGACTGCATATCCATATTGGAATAAAGACAGCATCGAATCAGCAAGCACAAGCTTCCAAGGTTCTCTCGAGCAAGTCAAGCAGCACGCAGGTAACCGACCTGTATGGATCGCTGAGATGGGCTGGCCCTCTACTGATACCGAATTACACAGCGCTGCAGTTGCGGGTGTGAACGAAGCACAGAAGTTCTGGAGCGAAGCTGGCTGTGCTGTGTTTGGTAAATACACTACATTCTACTTTGAGTTACTCAAAGATACAACACCAGAACAGAAAGCTGATTGGAGTATCATTGATACCAACACTCGACAGCCAAGGATCAGGAACTTGAGCTGTGGCAATCCACAGGCCAAGCTCCCTACTGGCGCATCAGCTATCTCGCAAGCATCATCTCAATCTGTTGGGTCGACGCCCCCAAGCATACCTGTTTCTGGCTCACCAGTCACTCCAAGCGCGCCAGCGGTGATACTGTCGTCTGAATCTCCGTCGACCGGATCAAGTACCATGCACGTAACGGTAACGAGGACGACGACGGTGACTCCACAGCCCATCCTACCATCACTAGCTGCATCCGGCGACACGTCATTGACCACTTTCATAGTGACTATGACGAGCACTACTATAATAACGGCACAGGCCTCGATTGTTACTTTAGCGAGCGGGAATCAATCACCTTCCCCCACTAATGGTGTCGCTTCACTTGGCAAGTTGTATCCCCGAACAAAATCCGTCAAAGCTAACATGCTACAGCACAATTCCAAGTGGCGATAGGTTCCAAAACGGTCACCGTCAATACCACATCAACAACCATTGTCTTTGCAGAGACTACAACAATAGCCGTTCCGAGAGACGTACCCCTAGATGTCGAATGGTGCATCACAGTCGTCGACATGGACCGAAACAGCAAACCTATCACTATCGCTGCGGGCCCTGCTGGGCTAGATGGAGAATGCATCTCACCTCCAACTTATCAAGGGTACCCGTATATAACAGCACGATCAGCAGCGGAGCCGTCTAAGGTACCCATCGGAACAGATTGGTGTGTTACGGTGGCCGATATTGACCGCAACGGTCGTCCTATACCTGTTGATGCCGGGCCCGCTGGAGCAGACGGCGAGTGTAGTGTTCCCCCAACTTATAGCGGTATACCTGTGATTACTACTTTGACTATCGACTCGAAGGCGCCTGAGCCATCGAAAGAGCTGCTGCCGATGTCTCAGGCTATGGACCTTGCTTCGCCTTCCAGTGTTCAAGTGTTAGCAGGCACTGTTGCGTCTTCAGCAAGCGCTGTTACTCCATTACCTAGTAAGTCGCTTAGCTGAGTTGGCACTTTGGCTATTTATAACGATCGCAATAGCATCATCGGAAAGGTCGCAATGCAAACGTCGCGAGCCCCGATCTACACCATTGCCTGCTTCAAACTCAACAGTATTAGTTGCAGCATCTATCACGACACCAACATCTCTCTATCTTGCCACTTCGTTTAGGGTACCTTCCGGTCCATTCGGCGCTACGCTTTCCGACTCCCCCACTTCTATGCTGACGGTTGTGACGGACGTCAAAGTGACCGTTGAAGACGGGCACAGAGTGGCAATCAGACGACGAGGGATCAACAATCTCTTCAAGTGGATTGGGATGTAAGTGACTAGAGCCACGGAGTAAATTTTGTTGATACTCTACCGGTCATCACTTCTGCTTTTGGTCCTTAATGTCGACATTAGTAGGAAGGTGTCGTGAATGTAAGTATGAATGAGATAGAGTGCAGTGTAAACAGCGGGGTTTCCTTGAGATCTTACGCGCATGAGATACGTGCCGAACGTGTTGCTAGTTAGGTTTTGAGGAATAGTTGGCAATGCATTCCATAGTATCGCACAATAACATGAACCGTTGCATTGTTTTGTCGAACTATATTGTCTTCCCATTATCGGATTTCTAATTTAGCCGTACACAGGTTCATGCACAGCCTACGGCCTCGGTAGCATCGTCTACACAATGGAAGACGAGTCGATATATACTATCATTAGTGTGATACCGCTCCAGACAATCATGAACCTCGTCTTTGAACATCCATATCGTATGGGCAGATCTTGGCCCGTAACTGAGCCGTCGAGCTTTTGGGAGTGGGTGCACAGCGTCATCTGTATCGACGCGAAGCGTATTCTCATTGAGAGAGCAGATCGTTGAGTACAGTAGAGCCATACGAAGGTAAAGCGAAGACTGCACATAATTCGAGAATGACACCCACAGCATGAGGAGAGATGTTCATCAGCCGTCGTATAAACGGTGGGTTTGTTTGTTTGTTCATTCATGTGATATCTCATCTCTCGTACCAGCTAACATAAGTTTTCCGTAACCGTTAAGAACCCGAAAAAGTCCACCATGAGACACCTGATAGACTCCGAATTCGCACTTTTGCGGATATAACCCGATAACTCGAAACGCACTAAGATGCTAAAGGCGCTTGCCTATATCTTTCTATCAAGGTAAATGGTAGATGTCGATAGGCCAGAAACATCGATACACAAATCCACAGCGCAATGCAATGTCTGACGCGACTCACTGAGGATGATACGCGTCTAAGCAGCAGCCGCTACCTAGGCAGCGGGAGTGGAGGTGGCGGGAGGGTTCTCGACGACCTTCTCGGGAGTCTCGTTGGTGGCAGCGGTCTCGGTGAGAGGAGCCTCGCCGTCGGCGGGCGCGTCGGGAGCATCATCCTCCTTACCGGGGGAGTCGATCGCGACCTTAACGGCGATCTCACGGCCCTCAATTTCCTTGCCGTTCATCTCGGAGCAAGCCTTCTGCTGGAGCTCCTCAGAGCCGAGGGTAACGAAACCGAAACCACGGCCCTTGCGGGGCTCACCGCGGGCCTGGAGCTTCTTGACCATGAAGCGGGGGATGGGGCGGAGGGCGATCTTGGCCTGAGTGGGGGAGTAGTCCTTGAAGATCTCAAGAAGCTGGTTGACTAGTCAGCACACGCTGCGAGAAGGGAGTATGCAAACTTACCCTGTCCTCCTTCAGGTCGTACGGCAGGTTCGCAACCATGACCTTGGTCTTGGAGGGAACGCCATCCTCGGGAGGACCGCGCTGCTTGCGCTCACGGGGTCCCTGGGGAGCGGACTTGTCGGCACCCTTCTTTGCGGTAAGCGCTTCGTTGGTAGTTTCGGTTAGGGGAGCAACTTGGCCGGGTACATTTGTAGGGGTGGAGTCGGCAGGAGCCTCGTTGGAGAGCTCGACCTGCTCGGCACCTTCAGCATCGGCCTTCTTGTGGAATTTGATTAGCTTGTGCACACAGTTTGTAGTGTGGGAAGGCACTTACAGCACGTCCACCGCGTCCAGCACGGCCGCCACGGCCACGACCGCGACCACGTCCACGGGTGGAAGTACGGCGACGAGCCTCGCCAGTGTTGCCCTCGGCTCCGCTGCCGGCGCCCTCAGCGTGGGCCTCGGGAGTGCGGGCAAGCTGGATGGAGACCTTGCGGTCGAGGATGGCCTTGCCGTTGAGCTCAGCAATGGCACGCTCGGCCTCGGATGGGGTCGAGAGGGCAACGAAGGCATAGCCGACGGGGCGCGAGGTGCGCGGGTTGGTGGGGATGGTCGTGGACTCGCTGTGCGACGTGTTAGCTTCACCCTCTTGCGTCATGCGGAGAAAACAGGGTCCACTTTACACCAGGTAGTCCTTGAAGAACTCCTTCAACTCCCCCTCGGTGGTCGCGTACGCGAGGTTTCCAATGTAAAGTCGCCTGCCCTCAGCGGCGCTCGCACGCACAGCCTCGTCCTCGGCTGCGGTGGGTTGTTGAGCGCCAGTGCTCTCCGCGGTGGTGGTGGTGGCGGCGGGAGCGGCGTTGTCGGTGAGGGAGGTGGTGGCCATCTGGGCGGTGACACTGTCGACAGGTGCGGACATGATTGCTGAAGTTTGGGTGGTTGACGAACACGAGTGGAGATCGAACGTGTAAGAGGTTGAGGAAACTTGGAGTCCTGGTAGACCGGTAAAGGTAACCTTGAACAGTAGTTGGTGATTGAGTGGTTGATGGGATTGTCGAACCGCCTGTTGGTGGAACTGTTGACGAGGGGGGTGTGGAGTGGGTAGCTACGAGCCCGGAGAAGGTTGAGAGAGGATTGGGTTGATGGGGTGCGTGGTTGGTCTCTGTTGTTGACTTGATGGGGGAGAAAGGGAGCAGGCCTCGCCCAGGCAGATTATTTTGAAGAGCGCAGCCATGGGGCTTGGCCGCATCCGGTAACGGAAGCGGCCCCTGCGCACAATGAAGGGCCCACTTGCCTGTGAGCAGCTACCATGAGTGCATGGATAGGGGAAACGGCGACTAGGCGGCCGGGGCGAGCATGGACGGCGTTCGAGAGGGCGCAGGCAGGTGCATCATGGCTGCGACCGCCGAGCGAGCACTCTCACCTGCATACCGCGCACCTCGTTCACTGTTGCGAGAGCACGCCCCGTCGACGACAGTGCTTCGCCAAGCTCGACGCCACACGTCGCCCTAGCGCCACAGTAGACCTCCAGCTTGGCGCGCTGCATGACGCTCCAGCTTCACTTCCGCCCCACCGCCCACTGCCGCTAGAAGCATGAAAAAGACCCGCCTGCCGTTGACGTGTCCGCTAGTGCACCGCTTCTTCATGCACTGGATCCGGGGGGCCTGCCATTCCAATCTCCCATCACTCGAGTCCTGTCCAGGCTAGTCTGTCTCACCGCACTCTGATTGCTGGTTTACCGCCATGTCGAGTGCACTGCAACCGCGCCGCGCCCTGGTCGTCTACGGCTCCGAGACAGGTAACGCGCAGGATGTGGCTGAGGAGATGGGACGCGTCGCTGAGCGATTGAGATTCGACACCGAGGTCGCTGAGCTCAACGCCATCACTCTAGTATGTTCGCGGCGACGCTGCGTGCAAGGTACCATGGTTGACTGTTGGTAGAGGCAACTGCTGCAACATCACGTCGTCTTGATCGCCATCTCCACCACGGGCCAGGGCGAACTACCACCCAACAGCCAGAAGTTCTGGAAAGCCATCCGGAGCACTCGACTGCGGCCAGGATGCTTGCAGCAGATGAGATTTGCATCCTTTGGTCTTGGTGACACGTCCTATCCAAAGTACAACTGGGCGCATCGCAAGCTATACAACCGGCTCGTGGCACTCGGAGCGCAGCCGATATGCGATCGTGGCGAGTCAGACGAGCAGCATCCAGAGGGGTATGTCAATATCATCGATGCTCCTTTCCATCCTGCCTTCTTTTGTGGGTTCTCGTGTCATCTCGACTTGTCATCCCTCTACCCACAGCCGAACTTCATCCCGACTACCAGCACATGTCTGACTATTCGAAAGCATCGATGGCTCCTTCCTACCATGGTCAACGAAACTCCGCCAATATCTCCTCGGCTCATATCCGCTCGCTGATGGTATCGAGCCGATACCGGACAATGTTCTGCTAGACCCGAAATGGCTGCTCGAGACTATAGACGATGGTGTAGCATCTTCACCAAAACTCGAATCTGTACCTGCGTTGAGCGGCGACGCGCCTGATGCCCCTCCGTCTGACCTTCTCGACATATCCGGCGGACTTACTGCTAAGATCACAAGCAACGAGAGAGTCACTCCGACGGCCCATTGGCAGGACGTCCGGCACCTCAAGTTTGAAATACCAGAGACACATCCATACGTCCCAGGTGATGTACTTACAATCTACCCCAAGAACTTTCCCTCCGATGTATCTCAGTTCCTCGAATGTATGGGCTGGACGTCCAGGGCTGATGTACCTCTCCGCTTCGTCCCTTCATCATCATCGACACCTTCCGACGCCACTCTGCCCATCCGAAATATGGAGCAAGGTAGTACGATAACCTTAAGAGAGCTTTTAACCAACCATCTTGATATTATCGCTATTCCCCGAAGGTCGTTCTTCGCCCAGCTCGCGCATTACACGAGTGACGAGTTCCACAAAACAAGATTACTTGAGTTTACGGACCCTCAATATCTGGACGAGCTATATGACTACACCACACGTCCACGCCGCAGCATCTTAGAGGTCTTACAGGAGTTTGAATCTGTCAAGATACCTTGGCAGCGCGTGTGCAGTATCATTCCTACTCTACGCGGTCGACAGTTCAGCATCGCAAGTGCGATGAACCCTACCACGGAGCTAGAAAAGAAAACAAAAATCGAGCTTTTGATTGCGATAGTAAAGTATAAGACAATTATTAAAAGAATAAGACAAGGTGTTGCTACGCGGTACATCGCTTCGCTCATACCAGGACAAGAAATCACGGTCACGCTTTCGCGAGGCGGGCTTGGTGTGAGCAAAGATGAACTCGATAGACCGGTTGTTATGATTGGGCCAGGAACAGGTGTAGCGCCCATGCGTTCGCTAATATACCAACGCGTACAATGGCGCGAGGAGCACAAGAAACTTCAGAATGGCCACGCGCAGGAAGATGACGAACCTGTAAAAGACTTACTGTTCTTTGGCTGTCGTAATGCCGAGTCAGATTACTTCTTCAAAGACGAATGGGCGCAGCTCCAGTCCTCCAGCGTGCCGTTAGAAGTCTTTGCGGCATTCTCCCGAGACCAGGTAAGACTTCAACTCCACCTGTTGACGCCCATGCTAACCACACAACAGCGCCAGAAAGTCTACGTTCAAGACCTTGTCCGTCAGCAATCTTCGCTGATATTTTCGCATCTTTTCCACAAATCTGGCATCTTATATATTTGCGGCTCGTCGGGCAAAATGCCTCAGGCTGTACGCGAAGCACTCATTGAAGCTTTCCAAGGGCATGGCAGTATGGATAGAGAAGGCGCAGAGGATTATCTGGTGAGCATGGAGAAGAGTGGAAGATATAGACAAGAAACGTGGTAGGACCTTCGGTAGCGATAGGGCCGCCCTTGATTGCAGATCAGACATCGTAGGCTGTTTGGTTTCATGAACGACGTTAGCATACCCTACCTTCCGATCTAGACGTGGAGGAATGAGATGAGAGTGGAGGGGGAGACATTAGACAGGTTATTGCGAAGATCACGAGAGGTGTGTGGATGCTGGATTGCAGGGTCTGTGATACTGGATCAATTGTCTACACCGCGTACCTACTCATAGATATAACAGAAGGGTCCAGCAAGCGTGCTCGAAGCCTCCTTAATAGTCATATTTGGGAAGCCCAGATACTCCCCAAATGTCATAACATCATCCAGCGTCGCATTTCTTGTTGGTGGGACATTCTGGAACGTAAGGGTGCCAGCAATAGTAAAGCGTCTCTCCTTCAAGTTTTGATTCTGCCAAATCCACCAAATTCGGTCAATTTGTGCGTGGTGGTTCCAAAAGTACGGGTCAGACGGAGAGCTGCAAAAGTGGAGATACCAAGTTAGTATATATCTCATGTACATTCGTACAAGGGGTCTCACTTATAGAAATCGCTACCAGCATCGCCGCCGATTGTTTGATGACCACCAAGATGAACACGGAGTATTCCTGGAGAAGGGTTCTGAAGCGTGTTTTGGAAAGCGGAGATATTGGCACTGCCTGTGATTAGTCCGGCGACGTTGGCATCGGTGGTCTCGGATGATGAGCGGGTGTTGATGTCTCGCTTGATGCACCTGGGGTTGTAGCCAAGACCATCAGGGGATGGATTTGGCTGTACAGTAGTGTCAAGAGACGAGATAGGTCCGACATGCATCTTCCAGCTGGAATTCAGTTAGTACGTAGGCGACGCAGATATTGCTCCTAGATGAGTGCTTACTTCTTGAAGGGTCCAGAAGCGACGCACCCACCTCCGTTACCGGGAGGAATTTCTACAAAGCATCGGCCTGGGTTAGGCACGCAGCTGACATTGCGTCCCGGAACGTACTCTCCATCTCCAGAGATGCTCGTGTCGCTGCCATCGAGGAGAGGAGAAGCAGCAGGGTTATCAGCCCACAAGGCCCAGTTGTAGTAGGGGAGATAGCCCTTGTACCCGCATTCGTTGCGCAGAGTTTGTTCCCACGCCCACATGAAGTAGCGGTGCCACGACAGAAAGTTGCCCTTATAGACATGAGTCATTCTGAGGAAACATTGGAGAGCAGAATTGAACGTACATTTCCGTGTGTATATTGCGTTAGTAAGATATGAGTAACAACAAAATCATCGTAACGACTCTTAGCTCCCGCAGCGATAGCAGCCGGAGTTCTGGCCTTCTTTTGCCCAGTACACTGAACAGCGTCAATGTAATTCAGTTTCTCTGAACGCTTGAGTTTGGACCTGTATCATGTGAGAAAGGTATAGAAATCGCTATCGTTAATCTCGTACCATTCACGACGTCGAGCCACTTTTCGTTTGGTACATTTCGTCGAGTAGCTATTGGGATGTTTGGCGACGTCAAGCCATAGCTGGTCGAGCCCGTGTTTAGCTAGGGCATCAGTTTCGGGTGCTTTTGCCGCGATGGTGCTGCCAGCAAGGGCAAGTAGGAAGATGAATCGCATGATCGTGCCGATTCAAGATACGAAAGAGCTGATTACTGCTTCAACCGCTTTGCAGAGGAAGTAGGGATCCTTTTATGCGTAAGGAGTGGTAACACTGCGGATGCAAGGCATGCAGCACCTGGAACAAGCGCGTCCGAATTCAGGACCTGACTTTGTCGAGCATGGATAGCGTTCACACCTCTCGTGTGACGGCTAGTTATTTGCCGTCTCTCCGGGCATTAATGCCACGAAGAGACTCGTCTAGACATGCGGACTCAAAGTACCTACGCAAAGAGACTGCAGTACAAGCGGGACAGGCCACCGACTAACGCAGATACTCCACCAGAACAGCATGATCAGGATTTCCAGCGCTTACCACAAGTTGGAAACAGACAGCATCATCTATGTCACCTTGCCCAACCAGCCGATGGGCGAACAAGCGTCAAACCGATAGATGATCTGTGCTGGGCACAAAGTCGTGTACTGGACGGACGGCAGGCGTGTGGCGACCCGTATGCGAGGAACAATATTTTAGCTCCAGCTCTACAGCCGTATTACTGCGCCGCTCTGCTGCAGTGTTGTAATATCCAGCCGACATGGGCGTATGCATCAGCTGCTTGGCGTGGGAAACGAGCCGAGGGGACGGATTGTGTTGCGGAAGCGCTCTGTCAACAGAACATGTTGCGCATGGGGCTTCCGTCGGTCATGTTTCGACTACAACGTGGGCTTGAAAACGAAACATTTAGGTTCCAAACAGAGAAGAGCGGTGGTTGATGTTCGTCGTCGCCGTGCACTTTCTCCGATCGCCAAGCTGCTAATCCACTCCCGGAAAACAATCGGATCTTGGGAAGAGCCTCGGGACATGCTTGACACGACGCGCACTCAGACATTGCCTGCAACGATGACCACAGGACGGGTATCAGTCAGCGCTCTCGATAGTCTCCCTGACGAACTGATTCTCCTCATCCTAGATCAGCTGGATCCACGTGACTATCTCACGTTACGCGATTTGAACGCGACAAGCTCGCGTTTTCGTCGTCTCACGATAGATCGACTCTATCGAAGATTTCCAGGTTGCTCCCCAGAGCAGTTCCTGCGTACCATAGCGCTGTCGCATCCAGACGAACGCCATGAATTCATGAATTATGTCAAGGAGGTGGTGTGGTATCAGAACTATTGGGATCGACCATCTCGACGTCGATGCCTACCTCTAGGCGATAGGCATACCGTTGCCAACATACTGAGGAGTTCTGGGGCTATTCTGGACACTACAGATCTCTCCACAGACTTGCCTGGACGCTTCATAGGCTTCTCTTCCGAATATGAAGTTCATTGGTGGTATCTGGAGTTCTTCTTGTTCTCCACGCCCAAGGTTGAGAAAATTACTATACACGACGCATGGCAATGGGACGACCACAGTTACTGGTTCAAGAGCCTGTCTGCCAACCCAATTCACTTCGAAAATCTTCGATCCATTACCGTATTCGGTCCTCTACGCCTGAGAAATATTGTGCCGCTTCTGACTCTGCCTTCCATACACGCCTTAGACCTTACACAAGTCGTCGATATGCGCCAAGAACCCGACAGGGAGTTCTCATGGACCCGCGACGGCGAAGACTACGTTGACCGACGATTGGCGAGTGGTTCGTCTCTTGAACATCTGGTTATACGGGAGTCAGATCTGCATGTCCCGTCTGCAGTGGGTATCCTTGGGAAACTTAACAAAGTCAAGAGTTTCACCTACGAGCATGTGTGTCATGAACTTGCATCGCATCCCGGGATGCAGCCGTCCATTTTCCCGTGGGTTGGCAACTTGTGCTGGGGTCCAGATAGCTCTCTCGAAAGTTTGCATCTACGTATAGAGTCGTCAGTAGTGACGCATGAAGAGATGACATCGCTCTGTCACCACGTTACTGGTCCTGTACTAGCAAGGCTTCGTACTCTGAACATCGGTCCCTGTAGTGTCAGCACTTTCAAAGGCTTCGATCTCGCACAATCTGAAGATCTACCAACTATAGCTTCTAGGATCGTAGCCGCATTTCCTGACACACTCGAAGCTCTACAAATTCAGTGGGCTTACGAGCGTGATGGAGAACCACGGTTAAAATTCTTCATTGATATCTTACGGCATTTGGCTGAAGCCATTGCTGGTTCAAACTCTAAATTGAAGCACGTCTCTATCGTTGACTGGCCAGCACTTGCAGGCTGGTTCCCTTTCCAAGACCAAGTCATCAGTTTGAAGCGGGTATATGAACGCCGGGGATTGCAATTTGACATAGTCTACGAAGAGATTGAAGATGGAGAGCCACTTACCGTCATGGAAGACGTGGAGCCTGGTTGGTTTTGGATCCAAAGGACGGAATATTTCGCGACACATTGCAGGTTTTCCCGCCCATCGTCTAATCACGGCTAGTGGAGTGTGTGTATACGATCTCTAAAGCATTTATAGATGGTATCTACAAAGTTTCGTACGGGATCTGGGTGCGTGTTGGTGTAGCACTAGCAAACAAGACTATGTTGCGGCTGACACAGCTAACACGTGCTTGACCGGTCCGACAATCGCTAAATCATTAGCGTCTCTCCCAACGCGGGGAAGCTCCTGTTCCCTGTTATCGTACTTGGCGTCAATTTCTTTTTGCGGAATGGGACAAGAGCTTCAATGCGTAGCAAGCCGTCAACGGCGGAGTATCCCTTCACCAACCGTCCACTCAGACGGCATAGTAGTCCAGATGGCTACTAATCTCCCATCCAAACCTGGCTTCGATACTCTTCCCAACGAACTTGTCATAAGCATCATCGAGCGCATGCCGAACGATAACGCTAAGGATATATGCAATCTAAGCCTGACTAGTCGTCGCATGTACACGCTTTCTGTCGATCATCTGTACAAAAGTCTTCTAGTACGACGTCCGTGGCCACTTCTGCGTACGTTGCGATCCAGCCCGGAACTTGCAAACCGAATTCGGGACATTACATGGAGGCACAACTTCAACGATCATGACGATACCGAGGAAAATCAAGCCGTCCTCTCCAGCTGCATCAAGCTTCTAGAGTCGTCTCACCAGGACGGATTGATGCGTGATTCTTCTGGGCTTCGGTGTGATCACGAGTTCATCGAGATACTCCTAATGTTCACTCCGAATCTCCGTACGCTTGTTATCGCAGATAGAGCCTTCTGGCCTGATGGCGAATATTGGTTCAGGAGGATCGCAAACAACCCGGATCGGTTCGTGCACTTGCGAACCATTAATATACACGGTCCACTGTCAGTGGAGGCCATAGCATACTTGTTCCTCCTTCCTTCACTTAGGAACCTCATCGCTTCGGACTTAGTTCTCCCTGAGCGCACCGACAACAGACGAGTTTGGGATAACGAGATTCCGCTTAGGACAGTGTTAGACCCTGGTTCATCTCAAGTTGAGAAGATCGTGTTGAAGCGATCAGTTGTGGAGGTGCCGACGCTAAAATACTTCACCGAAGCTTGCAGAGATTTGAAGAGCTTCGCATATGAACAGGACATCAACAACGATCAGCGTGGCATGTATTCTCGAAGTCTCCTGTCGAAGTTTGGCGAGCTTTCAGCAGCTTTCATTCTCAACCGCACAACACTCGAGCACCTCTCTATCCGCGGTGACCATCAGATGCTTCGTCAGGAGCACGTACTACAGGTAGCACGATTGGCTTCCAACATGTCAAACCTTCGTTCGCTAGATATGGGCTTGATCACACATGACGACGACCCGATACAATGCACCTCCGATTTTGTAGCAAAGATGGTACGCCTTCTTCCGCCCACACTTGAAGACATGAGCTTTGAGATTGACTGGCAAGAGCACTGGGGCTCGAGAGGGTGGGAGGGGCCAACAGAGATGTTGCGCCATCTCGCTACTATCGCTTCTCCAAAGCTGTCCTTGAAGAAAGTCGCTGTGGTGGATTGGCCGCCTTTCTTGGGTCATTTCCCGCCAGATTTTGCACAGCTACATCAGTGCTTTGCGGAGCAAAGCATAGATTTCGTATCCATTCCCGCCAGCATCGAAGGGCCGGATCCGCTGCAGTTGTTAGACTTCGTAGAGCCGGGGTATGTGTTCGTACAAGTCGCTGTTGCCGAGTACGCGTAATTGCGTTGCAGTCACGTGGTACCGCAACATCAGTCGTGTGAAGATCAATGCAGCTACTCTGTGTTCTTTTCAATCAAAAAGGAGACTTTGCGATCCATTCATAGAATCGGTGGCGGGTGAATGAAGGGCTGAGCGCGCTAGTGAGATATTAGCGTCAAGCTATGACTCGCGTGGAGGGCAGCTATGATGTACGTCATGTTCAAGTTATAACGCGCCCCTCCACATCTCTTGTTCACAAACTATTCTCGATATACGACCCGTCACCGCTACTTTGATCATCTAAGATGGCGCAAAAAGGTGACCATCTATTACAGCGTCCTCTCTATGGTAAAACATTGCTCCCTCCCCGAGCGCGCATGGAATTAACGTCCACAGTGTTTGATCTGCCCGAAGAGCTGTTAGCCACACTCACTCTCAAAGACCAGCCCGAGCACCCGATAGAAGAGACACCACCTCAAATACCGACGACTGCAAACGACTCTTCCAATACCGCCGAAGAAGAGAGCAACAGCCCGGCAAAAGCGACATCGTGCAACCTCTGTGGGCTCAGCTTTGCATCTCTTGCAGACCAACGCAATCACGTACGATCAGACCTACATGGATACAACCTGAAGCAAAAGATAAAAGGTGCGAAGCCTGTAGGCGAGGCTGAGTTCGAGAAACTGATCGGAGATCTGGACGAGAGCATATCAGGGTCTGAGTCATCAGAATCCGACGAGGACGAAGATGCAGATGGGACGAAGGCAAAAGAATCCACGCTTAGTGCGCTATTAAAAAAGCAGGCCAAGATATCAGATCCCGAGTTTGACGACTTTTCCTCACGGAAGAAGCAGAGAGGGCCTGGCAAGCCTCCGTTGATGTGGTTCACGTCACCCTCAATACCCGACAACATGTCACTAGGCGTGTATCGCGCCATTTTTTCGAATACAGAGCAGGAAGAGGAGTCGCATGTTTTGGAAAGTTTACGCAAGAAGCAGCTTTCTCCGAAGCAACCCCCAAAGATCAAGGCGAATGAGGCCGGTGTCCCGCCACCAGGCATAGATATCGGGCCACATTACTTTCTATGCATGATAGGAGGTGGCCACTTCGCTGCCATGATAGTAGCACTGGCACCTAAGATAGGAAAGAATCACACTGGATTCGATGAGCGATCGGCGACCGTAGTTGCGCACAAGACATTCCATAGGTACACCACGCGACGAAAACAGGGAGGTTCGCAATCAGCCAACGACAACGCAAAAGGCAATGCACACTCTGCCGGTTCATCGATCCGTCGTTACAACGAGACTGCACTAATCGCTGAAGTTCGTGAGCTATTATATAGCTGGAAGAACATGATCGATACCGCAGACTTGATCTTCGTACGCGCAACCGGCGCGACGAACCGGAGAACTCTTTTTGGTCCGTATGAAGGACAGGTTCTGCGTCATAATGACCCACGCAATCGAGGCTTTCCCTTCAGTACACGGCGGGCGACTCAAAAAGAGCTGATGCGTGCGTTTGTTGAACTCACTCGAGTGAAGCAAAGTGCTATCGATGAAGCAGCGCTTGCTGCTCTGGATTCTTCTCAAAAAGAAGCGGCTGCTGCGACACCAATCCCAGAAAAACCTAAGCCTAAGAAGCCAACAAAAGAAGAAGAGGCTGCGACATTACACACTTCACAGATTATACCCATGATTAAGCGTTCGAAAGTACCTGCGCTTCTCAACTACCTCAAAACAAACAACATCCCACCAAGCTTCAACTTTCTCCCCACCAACCACCACACACCAACGCCGCTGCATCTTGCTGCATCTCTCAATTCTGCTCCTATCGTCTTCGCGCTTCTGACGAAAGCCGGTGCCGATCCAACTCTGATGAGTGACGAAGCGCGGACCCCTTTCACGCTGACTGGCGACCGTGTAACCCGTGACGCCTTCCGTGTTGCCCGTTCCGAACTCGGAGAGTCAGCTTGGGATTGGGAGAAAGCCGGAGTGCCTACAGCCATTACCAAAGCTGAAGCTGACAAGCGAGATGCTCAAGAAAAGACCGAGAAAGCTGCAGAAAGTAAGGCTGAGGCTGACCGGCGGAAGGCTGAGACCGAGCGCGTACGGAAAGAAAGCGAGGCTGAAGAGGTCAGGAGAAAGGAGCAGAGGCTAGGCAAGGGCAAGTCATTAGGCGCGCTACCTGTCAAGACTGGAGCAGATTTGAGAGAGGAAGAAATGAGGGGCTTGACGCCAGAAGCGAGAGCTAGAATGGAAAGAGAACGGCGAGCTAGGGCTGCTGAAGAGAGGCTCAAGCGGATGGAACGTTGAAAGCGCTTCTATGGGACTCATAATTTCTTACCCGCGTGTTAGCCTATCGGGGAAGAAGACTTTCTGCACGCTCGGCTGTGTGAATGAGTTGTAAGAGTAACGCGAGATTCCACATGGATGTATCATCGACTCTCGTCGTTCGGAACAACTAAATGATCACGAATCACACTTTGTGTCCAACGTAAACCATTAGCCCGGTTATTTCATACCCATGTTCTTCACATGGGTTGAATGAGGTAAACACAGCTACTTGCCCGAATTGCTTGGACATAATGAGCAATACCAATGGTAACAAGGGAGGGAACAAGGTAGATGGTGAAAACAGCACGGGTTAACATGGATCTCAGAGACCGCCAAGTGGGCATTAGAGATAGACCGCGAGAATAGACAGAACAGCAAACATAAGTGAGAAGGTCCAAGACGCTCCTGAACCAAACACATGACACCGCCAAAGCTGCCTCAGTCTTCGCATATTTTGTCTATTATTCGTCACAACAACAACTGCATACCATACGTATTTTTCACCATGACAACTACTCTTCAACCCCGCACTAGCGAAACAACACCACTCTATCTCAGTATACGCCTAACGACTCACGCAAAGCAAAAGCCAACTATCAGTACCTGTGATATCGCTTATGCGGATGAGCCGTTGGAGCGGATGCCAGACGACTACGTCCAGCCTAAACTGCAACACAACCGCTATGGCAACGTGATTCCACAACACTCGTGGGTGTATACCTCTGCCGTCTTCACACCTGCCCCTTATACTCGCTCCATGAAGATCACTATGCGATGCTACGATGACAAGGTCTCAGACACACGGCTATCCATCATTGCAGTCGATGAATATAAGCACGTGTCCGAAGGAGCTATGCGGGAGGATATCGCTCGCTATGTCGATGCAGTAGTGCAGACTCCAGCAGGTCAACAAGCGCAGATAAGACAGGTGATGACTAGCACAAGCTATGATATTGACCTTCAAGATCCAGTGACCGGACAAAACAATTGGTGGAGTCTACTGCAATGGTCAGTTTGTAACACGAAGGCGTATCCAGTTGGAAGGCGTATTCCGGAACAGAACATGGAGAGAATGAGAGAAATTCGTGAGGATTGGGAACGGGAAACAGATTCGGAGGCTTTCGGATGTGTGGAGGAGGGAAAGGAGGATTGGTTGGAACTCCATGCTGTGTTGGACTTGGTCGAGGTGAACGCTGACGTTGAAGAAGAAACGATAAAGTTTGAAACGGAGGGGGACAGTAAGATGATCGGAATGAGTGCGGAGCATATGATATGGCTGAGAGAAAGACATGATCATGAGTTGGACGCGATCTACTACAGACTTCTAGAAGAAGGTACGAAGTCTTCTTCCGGGAACAAGCTACACCTTACTCCATGATCGTAATGACGCTGATGAGGAGTAGAAAGATGACATAACGTTGTAATGTGTGTATGAATATTCAACATATCATGCCTTGACACTACCTCTCAAATCCAATATTCGACGTTATATATGGTAGCAACTGTAATCTTTTGGGGTTCAATCTTAATGCCCAATGACGTCACCCCTTCAGTGAACTTCACCGCAAACTTCCATCCTGTACTACTACTACTACTACCACCACCACCACCACCACCAAGGCCGATCGCAGCCTGTCTGAAAATGTCATCCACCGATGTTCACGACCAAGAAATAGACGCGCGATCCCGCTCGGCACTTGCTTCGACACGGCGCAACCTCCGCTACCTCTACGACCCGAAAACCGCGCCCAATGCCGTGTCTTCACGCCGCACACGCGCACTTCTCCGTGTCGTGCGCTCCGGAATCATTTTCGCTTTCTGGAAGCTTGTACGGTATGCGAAATACGTTGCAATTGGTTCGCTGGTGGCGACGATAGGTGCTGGGGCTTTTGGCACATTTGTTAGTGGGGCGGGATTCGTGTTAGCCCCGACGGGCATTGCGGGCACAATTTTCGCCGCGACAGTTTGGGGGGCGGGGAGGTTTGCTGTTAAGAAGGTGAAGAAGAGGTGGGGCATAGGACAGAATTACGAGGATGATGAAGAGGAGTGGGAGGACAGGAGACACACGGGAAGGAGGATCGACTTCGGCGCGGAGGCTATGCCTTGGTGAGCGACGGTTGAAAAATGATGAGGGAGTGACGATTCTGCGATGCGTTTGTGATACGAAGTCACGGATACCCAGAATGTTGAGACAAGAGTGATCTGTGGACAAATTTGAGTACGACACCTTTCGACAGCCTAATTTCCTGCAACTACTTCGACCCTCCCATTCGCATAGCCATTTTTGCATATCCGCAAACACCAGCAAGATGCTACAGGTCCACCTTCTCTTCCGCATTAACACAATAGCCACGACACATCAACCTTCCTAGGATCCTTTTGACCAGCAACGGCCCTTCTTCCGTAGCATGGACGTGGTCAACACGGTCCTCTTGTTACGCTACAACCGCGCAATACTCTCCTGGACCATCGTTAGATACTACTTTGCCGATTACTATACATATTGTCTCTGTATGGTCGCTTGTGAGGCATACCACGACCCCAGCGTAACCATATCTATCATACACAGCACCCTTTCTGTGGCCAAAGCGCAAGAGACTATGCGAAACATGGTTGACATGGTTGAGGAGAGCGTCATAACGCGGCAGCAGGCGTGTGGAGAGGGTTGGGGCTGGGACGCAGGCGTAAACCGGGACGGATAGTTTATCAAATCGAAGATCACGTGGGGAGGAGAGCACTGTGTGAAAATTGGCTCGAACACTAGAAGAACCTACTCATATCTCCTTGAGTTGATCGCGTGTGAGGATCTCACAGAGGAGCTAGCAAAGGACGTTAACAGTGAGGTGGGAGACTGAGACGAGGTCGAGCGAGGCGGCGATCAAGAGAGGGCGAACATCAAGACTGTGAGTTTGAAGGCGACGGAGGAAGAGCACGAGTACGGCGATTTGGACATGAGGCTATGTGAACAGCTTGCCTATTAATTTGCTAGACGATGAATCTATCAAAGGTATCAAGTATAGGGCAAACAAGATTTGGTATCATTCCAGAATGGCACATAAACTAACTCGACAACGTTTTTCTATAAGTAACATAAATGGGCGCAAAAGCGCTTCAGTCAAGCGCCGCTAAATACAACCCTGACCTTGAGTATTCTAGTGGCCGTGCGAGTGTGCATGCCCTATTTGGGTGATAAGCGGAAGTAGCATGCCGATCATTACGATGCTTATATCGCTCTTGGACATGCTGCTGTTGCCAGGATAGGCATCCATGTAGCCGTTTGCTGTGGGATCTTCGTATGCGTGCTGAGATGCTGTGGCTTCGGACATGGAGTGCATGGCCACATACCTATGTTGGATCAGTAAACGAGAGGGTTTTGGTAGAGTATGAAGGACTTACAAGAAAGTTCCGCCGGAAAAACATAACACCCAACCAGTGGCCCACGTCAGACCTTCATCACCACCCAAGTGGTTGCGTCCAAACATGTGTACAATAGCCCAAGTAGCCAACGCGCCAGCTGGGGCCGCTAAACTGAAGAAAGCCAGATGTGTCCGCGCCTTTCGTTTCGAAAGCCCTTGCTTGAGAAGGACGGAGGTGAGGCCAAACGCTGCAGGAGCTTTGTGCAGCATAATCGCAAAGAAGATGACTAGCGATAGCGACGTGGATTCGGCTGTGGAGGAAGCACCCAGTGCGATTCCATCGGCGCATGCGTGTACAACCAGACCAATGGTGGCTGCTGGTGTCTTCTTCGTAGGTGGCGGGGGGAGACCGGGTGTCGCTAGGGGTGTTACTGCAGCGCTCTGCATACCCATTCCATTGAGACTCAACGAAGATGAGTTGTGCGGTCCACGTGCCAGGTTGGACAAGGAGATATGCATTGGCTGGTACTTTGGTTTCGCGGAGGCCATGGCTTCTGGCAGATGCTCGACCAGGAACATCAAAATGTATCCTAGTATCAGTGCAACACCAATATATGCGTGTGGGCTGGGTCCGTCGTCATGGCTGGCTTCAGCATGTCCTTTAGCTGGCTCGTCGTCTTCGGGTGCGTGCACGCGGGTATGTCCCTCCTTGTGGCCTTCTGTCGAGTCGTCGTCTCCACCTTTCTGCGGATGGGGATCCTCGGCTGGCTTCTCTTTCTCCTTGCTGTCCTTGATCTTCTTCAGCTGCATGTCAATAGCAGCTTTGTCGCTAGTCATGTCTACGGCGCCCGGCGCCTTGACTGCTCCTCCAGTGAGCGAGCTTGTTTCCAGTTGATCCGCCCTCTTCCAGCTCGGGAACTTGGGTGGGTGAGGTATCTCTTTTTGCAGGCTCATGACAGACGGGATGGTTTGGACGCTTCGCGCACTATGCGAGTGTGTTTTGCTTCCTGCGCTGTACATGGTCTCGATGCCTTCGGGTATGATGACGATCAGCGAGGTGCCTACTAGCACACCGGTGCCGAGCAGGGTGATGATGCGCAATTGGCGGGTGGAGAGGTTAAAGGAGAGCGGGAGAATGCCGGCGAGGAAGGAGCTGTGCACGTCAGAGTTCAGTCGTGTACATTGTAACGGTTGGAGACATACGCAACAGCCATGACGGTGCTCAGAGCGAGCAGCATGAACAATCCGTCCCACATATTGTCGTCGTATGCAGTGTCGTCCCCTAAGCGGATGTACCAAGAAAGAATGCGCCGAGTGCACAGAAAAGAGAAAAAGGTTGTAAGCGGTTCAATCGACGCTATCCATGCCTCGAGCAGTCGGCCGTCGCAATATGGGTGAGGTGGTGGTGGTGTGGGCGGTGAGGGTTGGGGAGTTGTGAGGCTGTTGTGGACAAGTTGGTGGCATAGCGCAACTTTCTTGAGGCTTGGTAGCAGGGGCGGCAACGACGTAGTGCTACACTAAAACGCGTCTCCCGTCGCGCTAGTCGCTCCTTCACTTTGCGCGCTGCCTGTCCGCCGTCTAGCTGCTACACACTACCTCTCACCACCCCGCCCACGTCGCCGACACATCTGGCATCCACTTGACCCCGGTCGCGTATCATCTATTCCAGCAAACACCGCCATCATGGAGCTTGACTTGGACGACTGTAAGTTGCAGCACCCAACACCATAAGCAACGCGAAGGTGCAGCATGGACAGCTTTGGCGCATAGCTCGCTGACATTGCCTAGGGGTCACCAACTCCAACGAGTGCTTCCACATCAACCTCTACCGCACATCAAACGAGAACGGCCCAGAACGCATCCTCGACGAATCCTTCCACCCAAGCTTCACCCACACTGTCATCGAAGAGAACGAGACAATCGCGGGGTACAAGAACCCAAGCATCGAGCTTGACTTCCGCGCAAACGACCTCAACCCGAAACTGAAGATATCCTTTGACCAGGAGCTTGACCTCAAGAAGATCTCCCCAGATCTGAACCAGGTTGATCTATCCCCGGAGCTGTTCCGCGAGTACCTACCCGAGTCGATCGATGATGCTGCTGGCGCTACGTCTTCAGATTGGAAACCACCGGGAGAGCGTATGAACACCTTCAGTCTGTACGGAAAACAGTATGAGATATGGAAAGCTCCAATGACTGATCCCGACGCTCGACGCATCTGGACGAATATGAAGATCCTCAACCTGCTATTCATCGACGGCGCGACATTAGAGGGCTTGGAGGACGAGGAAACGCTTGATCGTTGGTCACTGTACCTTCTGTACGATGTGACACCTCTGTCAGACGCATCGCTTTCCCCATACACGCTCGCCGGTTTCTCTACATCGTATCGCGCTTGGGTCTTTCCCACCTTCGAGATTGCGCGTGCTACGAAGCAGCTGCCATCTCCAGCCGAAAGCAGTAATGGTGACGCTGGGAAATATACACCGCCTCGTCTGACTCAAGATCCCGAGACTTTCCTCTTTACCGACAAGCTTGATCTTCTCGAGACGCCGTCGAGGGAACGCATTTCTCAATTCCTCATCCTCCCTCCATATCAAGGCCAATCGCTCGGAAGCCGCTTGTACGATACCATCTTCCACGAGTTGGTGAATAAGCCCTTCATCTACGAGATTCCGATTGAGGATCCAAGCGAGGCTTTCGATGCCATGCGAGATTACAGTGATATCACATACCTTCGTAAACTTTCCGCCTTCAAGGACCTGTCAATCGCCTCAAATCTTTCCCAAGAGTTGTTGAGAAAGAATTCACCGATTCCGCGGGACCAAATCCTCGGGAACGGCAAAGACCTTGAGGAGCTTCGAAAGAGCACTAAGATTGTGAGCAGACAGTTCTACAGGATGGTCGAGCTTCATTTGTTATCAACAATTCCGCCAAACAATCGAAACCGTGCACGAATCACAAGGAAAGCGAAGTCTACCAACGAGAACGATAGAAAATACTACTTCTGGCGGTTGGCCCTTAAGCATCGAATCTACAGCCAGAATGCAGACGCGCTGGACCAGATGGAGGATGTCGCAGAGCGCGTGGAGAAGCTGGAGTCTGCAGTCGACTCGCAGCAGGAGGAGTTCGAGGAGCGTTTGGAGGGGTTGGAGAAGCGCCAAAACCTTGCTGCTGACGAAACGTCTGCTCCCGCAGTGGGTGCAAGAAGCAAGAGGAAGAGAGCGGTTGTGGTCGAAGACGACGAGGATGACGAGTGGGAAGATATGGATGAAGTGTCAGTTGCTAGCTCAAAGAGGATGCGATCGTAGAATAAAAGGCTGTGACGGTGTCCGAGGTATCCAGATGAGGGCGGCGGCTTTCCTGGTTGATCAGGGTGTCTCGAAGATCGTAATCGGTGTCGAAGCCTTGCCCTGAGGTCTCATTGGTAGTTATAGTTTAGGCAGTATACCCAATCCACGAAATGTTCTCGCGCCATTACCAAAGACGCGTAATTGATACTCGGCTGGGTAACGATGCTATTTCTACGGCGATTAAAGGTTAATCTCCGCGCGGGGCAGAGCTACCCCACGCCCAAATTTTGGAATCTGAACGTCGAGCCTGAACCGCATCGACGCAGCGCAAACACAGTCACCCAGCTTTTCTCGTAAAGTCTTCGGATAATTCATATACACAATGCCAGATCGTCAATTCAACCTCACTGTCCTAATCTCAGGCAATGGCTCAAACCTCCAAGCCCTCATTGACGCATGTGCATCCGGCGCCCTCCCTAACACGCGCATAACACATGTTATATCAAAGTATGTCGGCCTCTAAGCAAGATTCCTCGATAAAAAGCCTAATATACCCGCAGTCGCAAAGCAGCATACGGTCTCGAACGCGCCAACAAAGCCTCGATACCAACAACCTATCACAATCTCGTTTCCTACAAAAAGAAACACACAGACGACAAGGCCCGCGAGGAGTACGACGGCGATCTTGCAAAAATCATTCTACATGGGCAACACCCACGCCCTGACCTTATCGTTTGCGCAGGTTGGATGCACATCGTCACCACTGCCTTCCTTTCACCCATTGCCGAAGCCGGTATCAAGATAATAAACCTACATCCCGCTCTGCCGGGGGAGTTTGCTGGTGCGAAAGCAATCGAGCGTGCGTGGACGGCGGGTAAAGAGGACAGGTTGAAGAGAACTGGCGTTATGATACATGAGGTCATTGCGGAAGTTGATGCTGGAGACGCGATCGTTACACAAGAGGTAGAATTGAAAGAGGGAGAGACACTGGATGGTCTAGAGGAGAGGATTCATGCGGTTGAGCACGGGTTGATTGTTGAGGGAACAAGAAGGGTGCTTGGGGGTTTGGGGAACAAATCATGAGGAGGAATGGTCGTGGGTGCGATGAGTCAAAGATAGGATGTTATGATACCCAAAATGGATGATATGGACACATGTGTGAGCCAGGTGTGATGGGTTTTATGCATGAGGACTTATGCAATAGAAATCAAAGGATTATCGTGCGAGATTTTAGGAGTTGTCATCTTACTAACGTCATGAATTATGTGCAGCTAATACGAGTAGTCAGGTTCGAAAGTCACGAGCTTATGGCTACGTCAGATTGTGGCCATACTCTACGATTTCATGCTCCTGTCACTTCTGAAAGGAAGGATGAGAATCTGAAGAGGACAAGAGTAGAGAAGGAAGTTATTGCAATACAATCGGATAGTTGAGTTAGATTAGCTATACCCGAAACATTCTATTCAAGTCTAACTACCCCCGCTACGTACTAAACTCGACTCATTATGAATTGCTGAGGAGGTCTTCGGAAATGTGGTAGAAGCCGCTTCACTGAGTGAGTTTTGGATGTCCTGGGTACTCAGACCACCATGATGCACAGACTTAGTTCGAGGTAGTATAAGCTTGGGGTCTAATCACAACAGCTTTCTTGGAAATCATATTTTGCTCGAGTATGTCCGGTATTGAGCGGATGATGCGGTCGTCTGTAGGGAGCATCGGTTTGTATAGCTTTTAATCGGCAACAAACCCTAGAACGTGCAGCAAGCTACTTCGCGAAAACAGGGTATTTTTTGTGTTGTCCGATCGTGGATTGGACACTCGAAAGGACCTATGTGCCGTGAGAGCTTGTCGCTATATTTCCATCATCTACATATTCGAGTGCTTTCATGCTGCGACTGTCTAATCATCCTTCTTGAGATAGTTGACCAAGTCGACCATTTCAGATTGCGACATGGCGGAACTCATAGCTCGATATGCTTCGTACAGAATCCAGAGGGGGAAGACGACCCACAAGCCATTGAAGAATGCAAGGTACAGCCAACTGCTGCGTGTTAGTCAAGAACCACTACTCCTAAGCTATACGGTGTACGGGATTGGCAGCTGACACAGGGCGAAGGAACACGCCAGATTCGGCGTGATTACATATACAGCTTGCATGTTTTGTGCGTTGTTGTGTTGAGTTGTGTGGTCGTGGTCGAGAGATGAGAAGTGGGTCCGCGGGAGATGGCGCACCGGACAGCGCATATGCAGGACCAGCACATCACTGCTCTTAGACCAGGAACGACACATTCAACGCATGTGAAAGTGTTCACTTTGTGTGCGGATTCGTAGGTGAACGCATATGAAGAAGACGAAATGGACGGTTGCAGCTGTGTAATGGACCAGAGATGCGACGCAATCCTCCCACAACTGTCCAAGAAGACGTGACCGTGAAGAATGGAGAATACACAACGAATGTGAACCATGAACTTACAGATACATCCAATTGCTTGTGTCGAGATTGGGGCTTCCAGTCAGCCACTCAGGCGCGAAAGTCATCCAGCCTAATGTAGCGGTGAACCACGTGTCAGCCACATACTCGCAACAACGCAGTGTTGTCTCATCTCAACAATCCTCGGGCCGGGCCCACATCTCGCTTCACCAATTGTAACAGCTTCCACAACTTGCACATACTCCGCATTAACGGGAACAAAGTAATGAAAGTGTTTGTAACTCACCTCCGTATATCTCCCCTGTGGCCAGTACTATCATCCAGAACCACTTCTTCAACACACCTTTCTTCTCATCTTTCGAGAGAAGATAGCAGATCCAACATGCCAACGGGCCCGCAACAAAAACAGTCAGTATCTCGAGAGCCACAACCGTTAGATCCGTACCTCCCCATCGCTTGTCCGCTTTGGCATACTCCTGCCACAACCGACTCAATGGACCCGTCCCATAGTTCGCTCCATAAAGAAGATCTTGCCTGCCGAGCCAATATACGTCTGGAGGTGTGAAGAGCGTGACTTGAGGGTGGTTGCGAGATGCGGCAGAGAAAGAGGTGGGAAGCGAATACGTGACGAAGAAGCAATTCCAGAGGAAGGAGCCTTCGAATACAAAGTGGATGAGAGCGTCGAAAAGATGCCAGATGAAGAGTACGCGTATCTTGAGGGAAGTCGTCTTCGGCAGGACTTTTATCGAAGCACCATAAGCGCCACCGAGCAGAGCGAGTACAGCTAAGAGCGATATCACGGTCGTAGCGTCGATTTCCGGACCTGAGCGGGGAACAGGCGGCGGTATAACGGGCGGCGGCGGAGACACTTTCTTGCTACCGAAGAAGAACATCGTGACACGTTAAAACGACGAACACGGGACCACGTTGCGGCTCGGCTGGGACACAACTCGCTTGTGTTGTGGATGAATACGCGCTCGGATGCGGCTGTAGAAGATGATTCAGGGTCCCAGAGACGCTAACAAGCTTAGACCATGGTCACATGGCTGGGGAAGTCACGATCCAGAACCAATAGCTTCACAATCGGCGGTAGAAGGCATGCTCACGAGGTGCACCAAGGTGGATACATCGTGAGATTAGGGTAAGCGTTTTATGACATGTTTTTGCATTTACTGCTATATAGGGTCATAGGTCCACGTTTTCCGACAGCTTTCAACGCTGATCTACCCGATCCAAGCAACAATGAGATTTCCAACGCCATATACGAACGAACGAGATATCGCACAATTGATATTACAGTCGACACAATTTAGACAACGACATTCTCGCATTCTTTGCCGCTCCTACCGCCTATGTACGAGGATTCGGATCAACGAGTCCTATGGATGATGAGAAAAGCGCTCCAAAATGCAAAACCGTCCCAAGCTTTTGCGAACCCGCAGATCAGGAGTGACCGTCAATAAACGCCGAAACCAGAGTGGGGTTGCTCATAGAGCATTACAACACCAATCTATGGTATGAGGAAGGATGAGGAAAGAATAAAGATGTTGGAGGAACGCCATAATGGGACCCAATGTACGCCGATGGAAAAGACATGCAAGAAAGCCAACAGGAAGATGCTGCAAAGGAGCCGTCCGGATTATGCTGGATGAAACGATCGTCTCTAACAAGACGTCGCGAGGAACGCTAATCGCTGGCCCACAACGTTTCGTACCGTAGTGAAGAAGATTCGTGAGCGCTCAGTTGCCGGCAGACCAGGAACATCCGCTCCACTCGTCCATCAGTCAGGTCGTAAGCGTACTTCGTGTCCAAAGAGATTCGTTACGCGGGAAAAGCAAGTATTCCGCAATTTCAGGTAATGCAGTGACTTCTTAAACGCAAGCCTGGGGTGTATGGCTACGCTCGATGAAGACGCCGCTTGGCATACTGTAGCCGTACTGATATTGAGGGGTGTATTGATCCTCGGGTGAGTAGCCGGTAAGAGGCCCAGACGAGGGTTGATGAGAGACAAAGGGTGATGAGCTTCGAGGGGTGACAAGGTCACTCGCGCCGTCAACCATGAGGGGCATAGCAGGCGATGGAGGACTGCTTGTAGCCGAAGACTGATTGCTTCCAGTAGTGTGGGTGAGCACGTAATCCTGGGCTCCGTCGCCATGTGCGTTCTTTGTCGAAGGCGTAGTGACGTTAGGAGAAGTTTTACCAGTGGGTGTGCCAAACTGGATGCGAGTCAGTTTCCGTCTAGGCCAAGCTACCAGGGTGCTGAGGTGGAGGTTGAGAACGTACAAAGCAGAACTTCTGGATCAACTCGTTGTACTCGGCAGACTCAAGATCGGGCTTCTCAAGCGTCAGAGAGTCGGGGCGAGTACCAGGGATAGGGGCAGTAGAAGCAGGCGCCTTGACAGCGGGGGCCGGGCGGTCGAAGTAACCGTTGTTCATCTTGCCGTGGGTGTTTACCTTGAGTCCGCTGCGGTCACCAAGTGCCGTCTGGGCAGTGGAAAGAGCAGCCGACAGGGAGGCACCGAAGTCGTAGCGAGAGGCAAAAGCCTGAGCGACTTGTGGACGAGATGAGGTCTGGGCTGTGTAGATGCTGCTACGCTTACTCCTAGGCTTAAGCTTGATCGACGAGTTGGGTGATTCAGCAATGATGGCACGGCCGCTACCAAACTGAAACCTGGTCTCGTTGTCGTGACCAAAGTCGTCGTCGAAAGAAGCAGCAGGCATGGAACGTGGGCGGGGAGCCAAAGGTGAGTGTCGGCTACGAGGAACAGCGCCGAGACTGGCAGTCGGGCGCTTGCTCTCACGCTGCTTGATCTTCTTTGAGAAGTCAACCTGGTAGTTCATCGAGTTGTTGTTGTCCCAGTACTCTTGGCCGTTAACCTGGTACCGAACACACAGTAGCAGAGTCTTGGATTCGAGGTTTGCCTGGTCAGCCAACTTGATATTGAAGTTGAATCGGTCGTAACCGTCCTCCTTCTGCTTCTTGCGAACATCCTGGTTGAACTCAGCAACCACCTCCGAGGTGGTCTTCCAGTAGTCTAATGTGAATCGAGCCACAACAAATTTGTGGAAGGAGAGGTTGGCTACTGCGATGTTGCCGACCAGCGTCTGGTGATCGGAGGCAAGGAAGATTCGCTCCACGCGAACAGGTGCTGTTTGCCTCTCATATGTCTCTTGTGTAGGGAAGTTCATCAGCTTGATCTCCCATTCAGGTGTCTTGGAGCGCGAGTCTTCGCCGAAGGGATACTCGCTTTCACTGTCGTAAGTCTCAACAGGGGATGAGCCTGCACTGACAGCGATGGGCCGATCAACCTGGAGGAAATGCCTAACCTGCTCAATGTCCTCGTTGAAGTGGACTGCTTTGGAGTAGGTTGGGGTACCAGGCATGCTTGAAGGGCGGCGGCGGGACGGGGGTCGAAGAGCAGGCTTGACGAGCTCGCCAGACTTCTTGCGCAGTAGCGGCGGTTTTATCCGCAGCTCCTCGTCCTCGGCATCGCTGCCATCTGATGAGCTGATGATTGTTTCAGTGTTGATGGGATGGATCATGTGTTGTGAAAGCATAATCTCGCTAGAGGACCGCGAGTGTGCAATCTTGCGTGCTTCGGCGGATAGTGTGCGCGCCACAGTGACAGGAGGTTGTGGCCTTGCCTGCTTTACGTTCTCCGTTGTTTCGCGAGTAGGCGAAGGTATCCGTTTCTGGTCAATGTGCTGGAGTGCCTGTTGGAGTTCACGTAGGTCTCCGATGCTTCGACCGCGCTCTTCATCGTCCGAGGAATCAGGAGGAGTCGTGATCGCACCTGACGGAATCAGAAGATCGTTCACAGGAGGAGGAGACGGACGGAGGCTACCATTAGTTGAAGGTCCATGGCGGCTAGCGTCAGACTTGATGTCTACGCTTCCAGTTCCTTGTTGGCCGTTTGCGGCGGTGTTGTCGTTGGTGACAGAGGACGGCGACCGACGCGACTTGGCCAGGTATGAGGTTGATGAGACGGAGCGGGGCAGCGAGGGGCGTTGCGATGTGGCTGGCGAGCGGGGAGCCTGGTCGACATAGGAGTGGTTCCGGCTCAGGGTGGGACTGTTAGTCTTGGATGAGGCCGGCGACCGCTGGGAAGGGGGAGTGTAAGGCATTCGGTCGGCTTCGCGGGGGAGCGGGTCGAATGTGTGGTGGTGGAGTGGCTTCAATGTGTAGAGAGCATTAAAAGAATTACTGTAACGAGGAGTCTGCGAAGAAACGTAAGCGAGAGCACCACAACGAAGAGACTGACAGAGTCCCGTGCCACAGCAGCTTGATGCGATGCGAGCCACTGGATGTAGTCGTGGGACGGGCTAGCTTACAGATATAGGTGAAGGAACGGCTTGCAAAGCTCGCTCTGGGAAGAAGCGGGTAGGGAAGGTTGCGACGTAGGCGGTCACAGCTAGTAAAAGCTGCAATGACGTCGGAATTGGCGGATGGGCTCGATCTGGGAGAGAATCGAGACGATGGTGAGGCTTTCGAAGGACCGAAAGTGTGCAGTATGGATGCGAGGCCGGTGGCTTCCGTATAAGCAAGCAGCGGGCGCTCGTACGATATAGCACTGGGAAGGAACCGTGGGCGAGGCGGTGGTGGAGTGAAGAGGCAGATGGGCCGTGTGTCAAACCAAGATGCACTCGTTGGCTGCAGCAGTCCTATTAAAAGGGTCTTCTGGCTGCAATGGGCCCGACAAGTGTTGAAGAAGAGGGATGGAGAAGAGTGTTGAGGGCGGTAGCGCTGAAGAAGCGTGCAGGGCCGCGACTATTGGGGAATCGTTGAACCAGGATGGTAGCGAAATCGAGGCCTCAAGCTTGGACGCAGGCAGGGGGGGCAGACCAGGAGCTGCAGCACCAATGCACAGGTGGGTCAAGGCCTTTTAGCTCAACCCCAACAGACCGGGGCACCACCAAGGATTTTCACCACGCAGCCAAGCGGCAGCAACCGGTTCTGACTACTGCTGCGAGAGGCCAACGGGAGCGGAGACAGGCGGTGCGTCGTACGCTGGGGGGGCGAAGAGAGGCAGGCCGACGGCGGCGGCTGCGACAAGAGGTACTTTGGGGTACGCCGACTACCTGGACTGCCTGGACTACCTGACTGTGCTATCGTATTGTAGTGGCGTCCAGGCGGGATTAGCAGATGATTCATGTTCTTTATCTCCCGACAACAAGCGAACGCGACCTTGTCTGGCTGGCGCTGGCACGGCCACAGCTCGAAACGGTGCAACAGCGCGCTGCTGTTCTGCTCACCCACGCGTAGGCGGCCGGCTCTATTACTCACTCGCTGTCGCAGCCATATCGTACATGTCCGCCGCTGTTCGCTCGGATGCCGATGCCGCGCACCTTCTCTCTACTCTACTGCATCAACCCAGCAAGTAGACATGGCCTGACAACAATAACAACAAGGCCGAGCAAACAGCCGTGGTGAACATCGTATTCAGCACTCGCAACTCAATCACTCGATCTGAGGTCAAACCGCATCGGCTCGGATGGGTTCGTAATTTGCCAGCCGTTGCCAGGCAATCGCTGGTCTCAGAAGCAAGCAACAACGCTCAAGCCATGCGAACAGGGCCCTCAGCGACATTGCGTGCACGTGCCATGTTCAAGCGAGGCTGTGATGTCATTGTTATCGCAACGAACCGTTTAACTTGCAAACGCTCGTCATTCCCACGCTTTCTACACATTCCAACGCTGCAATGCCGCAAAATCCCCAGGAGAAGCACGTCGCGGTACCTGAAGCCATCGGAGCGATAAGGGTGCGGCTTGACAATCCGCCCGCCCTCCCATGAAAATTTCCCCTCCGCGACGCTCAACACAGCGAGATCGCCGGTGCCGCTTGCCGTTTGAGAAAGGGCGGTCGGGCCAATGCCAATCAAATATCGCAGGAGAAGGGGAGGCCTAGTCGCCATCCCAGTCGCAGTTCACTGGCCCCTGCGGCGAGTGGCTGACTGCAAGCGACCTCTCATGATATCTCTGTAAGCATTGTTGTTGTTACGATTGCCTCGCCGTCCACCGTGCTCTGCTGCAGCCCATGGGACTACATCAGTACCCCATCTTCGTCATCTTGACAACGGCGGGGCTCTGCTCGGACATCTTGCAGCTGTCGCGCGACAAACTGAAACCGCGTCGCTGCGGCATCGCTGACCCGACCGGTTCGGCATGGCCATCTCGAAACATATGCCATTGGCTCTCTCTAACAGACCGGCTTCACAGCTTCCCCGCATTATCACCACTGGCCCAGTCGAGCCTCGTATGCAGCTAAGCCCATCGCAAAAGCATGTACGTGTCGTGGATGAGCTGATCTCCTGCAACACATGTCCGCGCAAAGAGTTCCTTAATCTGGCGCGCCTACGCGTGGCCGTTGGAGCTGTCCATCGTTCATGGGCTGACACGCTGAGTACAGGCGGCTCGCCTCAAACCCGACGCGACGCTGCACTGCAGTGGCTGAGCGCCTAATTTGTTTTGGCAACCCTCCAGTGCACTGACAGATTAAGCCTCGCCCCGCTAACTTTCTGACAACCACGGTTCTTATCTTGCTGGGGATTGCTCTATTGAAAGCTAACACTGGCCAAACCTTGACTGTAATCAGACGTGGGCAAGGCGGAATACGGGTCGCGGCGCAATTACAGAAACCTACTGCACGAAAGCAGGCTTCTCGCCAGGCCCTTTGTCGGAGATCAAGATTTCCATGCTGCTCGCAAGGTTATTTCGACAATTTCGATCCTGCCCAGCTTGAAACGTTGCCTTCGGAAGGTCGCGACGTAGCGAAGCTGGCCAGAACGAGGCCCACCAGGCACGCTAGCCCCCATGCTGACCAGCGCCCTGGCGTGATCCACTTGGCGTCATGTCAGACTGCTGCTCCCATCTGGCAGAATCCGAGAGTTCCCTCCACTCAGCTTCCGCGGAATATCCCCCTCTACTCACCGCCCGACAGGGTCCGAGCCATGTTATCATCGATTTACTCCAGTTTGTCGATCTCCGCACGCTCATCGAGCGGGGCATGGCCCAGTTCCGCCTCATACTAACCCGCTTTCCGATGTACTCCGCGACATCATGATCGCGAGAATACCACGGAGCATGAGCAGCGCATTGCTGAGCACGACTCTTTCTGTATCACATTAAACAAGTATTGATGTATTAAACGCTTCATACCTGCCGAAGGATGTGAAGCAAATTACTTCCGCCTTCGTCTCGCTCCTAGAATCGACGACTCCTGGAGTGCCCCACGCGGCTCTGAATGGATGCAGGCCCGCAGCCGCACACTGGTTCACTACTAAAAAATGTACTTTCGCCGTCATATCAAGCGGGTCCAAAGTCTGGTGGGTTTGCTGGTCTGTCAAGCGAGACGTCACTCAATCGCAGGACCAACCTGATGGGATTATTATTGTGGTACGCGACAGACATGTCCACAAAGAAACCGAATGGAATTCCCCGATGATTTTCTCTGTGCTCAACAGATGAGCAACGCAGATCTACTAGGAAATACTCCGTGCGAAAACGGGGCTGTCGGTGCTTTGCTGGGCGCGTAACGCCAGATTGCCTTGTTGCCAACTTTCAATAACGCTGCCCAAGGCCGGATACAGCGAAGCGATTAGGTTCCAGTGTCCACTTGTCAGAATATTATTCACGACAACGACCATTGAGAGCAATGCCACGTACCATCTGGCATGTCACGGACCGCAAGAACTAAGAATGGCATCCCCACACAAACGGCAATTTGCTTTGAATACCGACTGCTTAGCAAGATCACGATGCGTGACGTCAAATTTCACCTTCCGGATGACTCTTGCAAAAGAAAAACTGGATATCCCACTCATTTTCGCCTGCCGCGCGCAGGAATACCCTACCCATCAATACTGCAACGCCGATGTTTTGTCAGCGCCTGTCCTTGACAGCCCTTCACCGCTACTTGACCGTCCATTTTCATTGTTGCAAACTTCACATCCACTCAGAGTTCTGCTTGTTATTGGACGTTCTTCCAAATGCGGATACAGGCAGAGTCTCATGACTTCGAGTCAAGCAAGGTAAAGAGCCGTCGCATCCGTGCAGAGGGATGTGGCAGACGTCTCCCCGTCTGTGCCCCACCCCACGATCTTTGAACTTCCGGGCCGAAAACACTAAGCTATCCACCGACAAAACTTCCAGCAAAGGACCGATGATGATCGTGATCGCCAACTTTGTTCGCACTTCGCAAGTCGCGGATGGCACCAATATCGATGGCCTAACAATCTCGGGTGAACCGGGCGTAGCACATTATGAGATTTACGATATGATCGCAATTCACAGTTTGATGTTTGATATTCGCCGACGACAACGGTACCAAATCGAGCTACTTGACGTGTGGACTCTGGCTCCGATGCTCGATTTCCTGTATTAGAGCTGCGAACGTTGTGCACGTGGCAGCAACACACCTGAACAGTCGCTGATCTGTTTTGGTCGACTGTGGGAACGACGTCTTCTACCAAACACTCTCACATAGCTGTACCTACAGCGACGTGCCATTTGTACGGAGCACAGGTTCCGACCAGTCGAACTAGAAGTCGGAGACATTGAATATGCAGGGCAGAGGTTCGACATCATCGTGCGCGTACAGTAGTCTTAAGCCCCCTTCTACATCTGTTCGATCTACAGGCTACATAATCCTTCAAACGCACACATCATCGTTCCATACATACTACGACACCATCAGGATCTGTTATCAGGAGTTTGGAACGATGACCTGGAAGATTGCTCCTTCCCTTAGTGGCCTTAGCTGGGCTGCCCAAATTCCGGGTGGCTTATGCTGTACGACAGAATACTATCTGGGGGTTTTGTCAGCCAGTAGAAGGAACCTCTAACATGAGACCAAACTCGTTGCGCGACAGCTCGGCGATAACACCAACACCATCAGAGGTTCAGATCGCGGGGTAGGTCGCAGCCACGGATTAGAGATGATACCCATACAGCATGATCCGTCCTGATTAGGTTCTTTTGAGCAGGTTCTTGCGGAATGCGGCGTCAGAAATCTTGAAAGCAGACACTCATTCCTCCCGTCCTGATAACGGCTATCTCGGCATCATTACATTACGCGAAGCATATCAGATTGTTCTAGCCCTCCTCGTCTGACATTCCTCATGTTATCCTATCCGTGCAGCTTCCACCTCCGTAGTCGTACGTCCGAAAATACGCGCTACTACATACCTCACCTGATAATTCTTAAATATGCGGTTTCATTCCTATCATCCTGTCATTTTACCTGCCATACGCGTGCACACGGTCGCAGATAACGCCCGTAAGCCCAGACTTGGAAGTCCAGTGCAGTTTCGCCTGTCCGATGTTGCATGTACACAACGTGCCCAGGTGTTACATCTGCAGGATCAATGCATGCAATCCCCTCTCTCTCAACAAAAGCACCCCGCCCCAGTCGGCTGCCCTCCATACATTTGACGCATGTATGTACTTTATACGGGTTGCCTCATCTGACCAAGATTGCACAAACGGTGTAATGCTTGCAGATGAGTTGCCGTACGGCGGCAATGTTCATAACATGAAGAGAGGGTGTGAAGATGGTCGGCGATAGGCCGAACGGTGAGTAGATGCGGGGTCAAGCGTTCTGTACTCGAAATGTGTGTGGAGTACGCTGCCGTGCCGACGGTGGAGTAGATCTCACATTAGCGGGTAAGTTGTCTTGGACGTGATATGGAAAATCATCGCGTGCTTCTAACAGCGTTGTCCTACTCTTATTCAGACTTCCATTCCAAGCTGCATAGTCATACTAATTACATGCAACGATCAACCAGCAACCGTGTTACTATCTGTCCAAGTAGCGAATTCCTATCTCTGACCCCTTCGCAGCTTCATTGCGTACACAAGCAAGCCATTGCACGCCTGCACTAATTTCCGTGCCAGACCGCTGGACACAAACATTCTGCGAACTGTGGCGAGTGCAGCGGGAAGGATTCGCTCAACGAACAAGGGGTGCTTCGGCGCTTACTGACAAACCCCGAGCGTGGCGTGCGACATACCATATCTGTTATAACTATTGTTGAAAATTTTCGCAGACTTCGCAAGCAATCCAAGACTGAATAGGATGACATGGTGTTGTTGTGATTTTCGCCATTATAGCTCCGAGAAGGAGTGTGGAGAAGAAAGTTCATGCCCCGCGATAGTGATCAACAAAGTTCTCTATGGCCGGCTACATCCCTGTCGACGTCGAAGCGAGCCAGAGGGGCAGAGTTTTTGCGTCAACAGAAAGTGAGGCTAGGACGTGATAAGACTAGTGCGTGAGGCTGCGATATTCTTAGCAACTCGCACGAATCCGTTTTCCATCACCAATCCACACCACAGGTTGCCATGATGAAGCATCGCTACAATGCGTTGCACGTTTCACTTTTCGCAACATTACAAATCAGATCCGACGTCGGCAGACAGAAGCAACACGACACACCAAGCCATCTAAACGCTAAACAAGCACCCCAGATATGTACGATATCAGTCGAATGAGAATCTCACCGTTGTTGAGCCGCAACGGTGTGTATGTGGCTTACCCTATCATCAACACATCCTTGCCTTGGCTACAACATCTTCCGGGGCGGCAAAATCCCAACAAACAAACCATTGCGCTTATCTCCCCACCACTTCTTTCGTGTTCACATTCGCTGAGCCATGCGCAATGCGTCAGCCACCACCTAGTCAGATGAGCGTCTAGCCAGCAGTAGTAGTCGGTAGTATGGGCGGCTGTAGGTCATCCAGGCAGGGTCCATGGAGCCTCCATTCCCTTTCTCACTTCGAAAATCAGGGTCTAGGTGTTTTTTGGAGTATACTCCGGATTCCGGTGGCGCTTTCATTGGGTCTCGAGGGAAGTGCGATGTGGTGTGTTGGGAGATTGCGTGCTAGACGAGGCTAGATGACGGGTGAGCTTATTCTGCGGGCCGTTGGGATGCTACTATGGGAGCTCGTGTGGAGAGAGAGGGAGGGTTGAGATTGATTCTCCGTGGAGGATAGGTCGGAGGTGGTCACTACTTGCAGATTTGGTTGTTAGTCGAGGATGTTGTGCGTCTGGAGCAAGAGACGCGGAGGTCTGTTGATTGCGGGGAGCGAGCGGTGAAAAGATCCACGGTACGCGATGATAGCTTCACCATTGCCTCGAGCGTTGATCATCACAAGCTCTGCGCATGTCAGCACTCAGGTATATCGGATCTTCACTGAACGGACGATAAGCAAGAACCTCGACCGCGTTCGAAATCAGCATTGTCTTCTCTACATCCGCGGTCCGAATACAACATTTCCAAAAGTCCGAAAAACGCCATCGCATGCCCGTACCACGGAACCTCGTGTATTGCAACATCAATGGACCCTGCGGCTCAACTCTATCCGAAAAAAAGAAGGGTCCAAATCTCCGTCCAAACCTACAGGGTCCGACCAACGCTTGAATCCTGACACATGCAACCTATCTCACCCACCGGAACTGCTGCATGTAATGGAATTTGAAGTACGACCTTTGAAGTCCGTCGGACGTCTCCGAGTATGACATCAAAGCTTGTGATTTCGACCCACTATACACACTACCAGTTTTACTACTCCATTCTCCACATGGTGGCATACGGCCAGCACAGGACACTCAGTTGACAGTTACTCTCTGCACTCCAGTCTCCACACATGGTAGCGAGAAATCCGACGTGAGACATCATCTCCTTTGCGTGGGTGAGCGAGCCCCGCATCGGGCGTGGACTAGATGTTTAGCACAACTTCATCTGCAAACTCGAACTGTTGAGAGTGGGTCTCCCATCTCATCACGTCCCCCCATCCCGTCCACCCCTTATTTACCCTATCCCACCACTTCATGTTCAAACGAGGCCAAGCCTTGTTTTGTACCCATAATGGCTGTTCCGATTTTTCGCCTGGGAACCAATGAGGATGTGGGGGTGTGAAGCACTACGCTTTGAAGCGCTTTGCTCAGCTCCGCGGAGAGTCATATTGAGCCCGCGGTTATAGGAGAGGCCGATGATGCAGACCGGTTTCTTATGGACCTAGGACGTAAGTCAGGTGGGAGTTGTGGGGACGGAGATGGGAGTCATTCGGCGGAAGCTAGGGCTGCGTGAGGAAGGCTTCCGATATTTACGGTCGGATTCGCGGAACGGAGAGGATTCTTGTCGAGCGCGATGGACGCAATGGGATGAGTGGATATGAGGTGGGACGTTTCGTGGTGGTGAAGATCTTGATGAAAGTGTTGAACACAGTGCACTAGAGATGGGCCGAAGTGGCACATTGGAAAAGAGCTATTGCGCATTCGGGTTTCTACGGTTTCAGCGGTACGCAGAATGTATTGCTCGCATTTGGATGGCACATGATGATGTGTCATGCGAGTAGCTTTATCTGACTCTACGACGTTGCGAACCATCTTCACTCTGGCACATAAACCTCAGGCACTTCATAGACACTTCTGTTTCCGCGCCTGCCTACAACGATAGTCTTGGAAATGTCACATTTGCAGTCGGCAAGACTGGCAAAGTGAAGTTCGCAGTCGGCATTCCAGTGAGAGTGGGAGTGCTTGTTAGAACAGGAGGGTTGGGGCCAAGTTCACACGGGTGAGGTCCGGGACGAGGGGTAGGTTTGAAAAGATTGCTACACTATGAGATGTCAGTACAAGTGCTTAGCCTCCGAGGCGAAAGAGCTACTTACGATACGTGTTGGTGTTGGACATCCACCCACAGCTTGCATGTAACAACCATACGAGAAGTTCTCTTCGAAGTGACAGCTCTGGTGCTTGCGTTAGAGTCACTTCGCGTAGCGTTTGGTACACTCGATGCTCCATCTATGGTCCAAACTGACTTACCTGTAGTGCATCGGTAGCCCAGCATGGATACCTAGCTGTCGCCAATTGGCACTGACATGGCTTCGTGAAGATTGGAATTGGCTCCCAATGAGGATTTTTCTTCGACGAGCTGGACTCTGGGTCTTCGTCGTCTTCTGGGTCTGGGTCAGGTGTTGGTACCGATGTGATCGGAATGTCTAGCGATGTCGATTCCGGGGATGTAGCAGTTGGACTTGGTAAGATTGCTGAAAGCGAGATGAGAGTTGCACCCGGTGCGATTGACGTTTTTGTTGCCTGAGGGTATGGCACCGCAATCACCAACGCCGTCAAGACGCTGACTAGGAGAAAGGTCTGCATTCTACTATTGTTGGACGTTGTCAATTGTGGAAGTCACAGGCGCGCGCCGAGGCTGTGAAGTCAGTTGTTTGTACCGTTCAAGGTCTTTACTCTATCTAAATGCCGCAGCGTTTCGGCACCTCCCATCAGATTCATATTGGTTTACGATGCTCTTGAGATTGTGATTTCCAGGAACTGCCTAGGAGTACTATATTGTTGCCCAGATTGAGGTTTCTTCCATCAACTTGCGACAAGAATTGTGGTCGCGCACGCAGTGAGGCTATACATAGAAGCGCAAGCTGTACCCAGATTTGCCAAAGCGCTTTCCATGCTATATCTACTCTACCGTTATTGTGAGTGCCGGAGACGATGGGGCTGATTGGCTGCTTTTTACATGTCTTAATCTGGACTTGATATATCCCCCACACAAGGCTAAACTGCCTAAATTGGAGAGCCCATGGGGGGGTTGCGCCGAGGACAGATTTCTGGCGGCACGACCATTGCCATACATTTAGACCGCAAGTTCAATGCGGAATACCCAGCCGTCCATACACAAATATTGTCAATACGAATCC
>Ga0265797_10000341_pt1 | contig 85492 bp, 61 predicted proteins | sample P2T30metagenome_FD_192433 | JGI IMG/M metagenome (GOLD analysis project Ga0265797, IMG submission 192433) | Plant litter microbial communities from East Loma Ridge, Irvine, California - P2 T30 | ecosystem: Environmental > Terrestrial > Plant litter > Unclassified | place: USA: California... | reverse complement strand
AGGTACGAAGAAAAATGACCGGATTCCAAGCCACTACTTCTCCAGCAGCTCCTCAGACCAATTGACCTTTGCCTGCTGCCCTGTCGTTCTCCGCCAACTCTTGCTTGAAGCAAGTCCGCTATCGTTTCGATTAGTCCCGGCGAGTTGTTCTGCTTGCATTGCCTCGGCGCTGTTCCCCAATGGCTTCACGAATCAGGCTGGATTATAAAAAGTATTTCTCGGAATGCGTTGCTTTTTACTGCTAGCGCCTCTGCAATTTTGTGGTTCTGCCAGCTTGCTTTTGCCTACTCAGTCGTTGATAATCCAGCACCGTTCAACTCTTCCGACGCTAAAAGAAAAGAGAGCCTGTAGTCTTCACTCCCAGCCAAGCCTATCCAGCCGGATTGGTAGATTTCAGACGAACAGGCTAGAGAAACAGGAAGCCAGTTCGATCAATTTTACCTGGGCTGCGCTTACTTACTACCGCCCCTATTGGCTGGAATTCTCAACAAGATGTTAGCCGATTACCTCTCCGCCGACTGCTTCCTGCCCTGGGAGACTTGCTACTAGTTCTCCTACTGCCGCTACCAGCTTGTGCTACTACTGACACCTACACTAAGACCACCCGGCGCCAACACTGGATCGAGAAAGCAGCAGCAGTCCTATGGCGGCCCTTGCCCAGCCCGAATCAGCTTTTCCCCAACAAGCAGCGTCCCGAGTTAAGAGCAGTTCAACCGTCACCCAGAACGATTTTTGGTGCCTTTCGACTGACTGCTGGGGGCGGACTGCTCCCCTGACTTTGGCCGCCTAAACCACCCGCAATTTCGCTACTTGAGGCCTGCCATGTACTAAGCGGGTCAGAAATTACGGTGTTCCTCAAGTAGGATTAAACGAATACACTGGGTTATTTCCTCACGAAACCAATCCACCTATGGGCGTAGCGGCTGGACCTCACCAAGGGGCACTCCACGCTTCCAAGCACCCAGCTTCGGCGCATACTGGCCACTCTCTCGTGGGCAACACCATGGCCTCTCTACCTTGTTGTAAGCTGGCAGTCGGCTAGCTTTCCTGTTGCGCACACGCTAGGCAAAACCTTTAACATACCGATCGTTTTTTCTCCCCCTATGCTTTCTCCGTCAGAAGCCACCGGCAGCGCGGCCGCCCGTAAGCAAGCCTTGCAGAGCCAAGTGCTGGCCACCATTCAGGGTCGGCGCCTAGCCGGCATCGCCCTGACCATGGGCCTGGGCAAGACGCTCATCGGCCTGCGCGACATGGACCGCCTACTCGCCGCTGGTCAGCTACCTGACCAAGCTGCCGGCAAGCCTTTCTTGGTGGCGGCCCCCACGCAGGCTATTCTGGACGCCTGGCCCCAGGAAGCGCATAAGTTCGGGCTGGCCCACCTGCTCGACCACATCGCGTTCACCACGTACCGCTCGCTGGGCAAAGCCCTGGCGGCGGATACGTACCAGAAGCTCTACCTCGACGAGTGCCACGCGCTGAAGGACTCGCACGAGCCGGGCCTCAAAGCCCACGCGGCCCAGAAGCGCAGCATTCTGGGCCTGACGGGTACGCCGCCCGCACAGGCGAACTCCGAGAAGGGCCGCCTGGTGGCCACCTACTGCCCCATCGTGGTGGACTACACCACCGACGAGGCCGTGCTGGCCGGCCTGCTCAACGACTACCGCCTGGTGGTGCACCGGCTACCCCTGCGCACGGTGCGCGACTATGTGCTCACCACCAAGTCCGGCAGCCAGTTCACCACCAGCGAGCGCGAGAACTACGCTTACTGGAGCAAGCGCCTGGCCAACGCCGCCCAGGACCAGCTACCCATCGAGACGCTGCGCATCCTGCGCATGCAGGCCCTGATGAACTACCCCGGCAAGGGCCACTATATGCGCTACCTGGCCGACCAGCAGATGGACAAAGTCTTGCTCTTCACCTGCAATCAGCAGCAGGCCGAAGAGCAAGCGGAGCACACGTACCACTCCAAGAACAAGCACAGCCAAGCCAACCTGGACCTGTTCAACGCGGGTGCCATCCAACGCCTGGCCTGCGTGGCCCAACTCTCGGAGGGCATCAGCATCCCGAATCTGCGGGTGGGCATTATCTGGCACGCCTTCGGCAACGAGCGCAAGGCCGCCCAGCGCATCGGCCGACTGCTACGCCTCAACCCCGACCAGACGGCCACCGTGCACCTGCTCATGTACCAGGACACGGTTGATGAGCAGTGGGTCACCCAAGCCCTGGAATCTTTCGACCCCACTAAAATCAGTTACGTCGACGCGGCGAGCGAAGACTGGGAACCAGCTAGTGGGCCCAAAGCCAGCTAACTATTGAGCATTCAAGCGGATACCTAGGCTAAAGCAGAAGTTGCACGTAGCAGGACGGTCCCCTCTTTACTCCGGACTGGTTAAAGGGTGGCGGTTGTAGCGCGTGAGGTAGCGGTCGAGTTCCGATTGTCGAAAGCCCCACTCTTTCTCATTCAGGTGCACGCCAGTCAGGCGGCCTTGCCGCCGGGCTTTACGAACGCCTTCCGGGGTTAACCGCAGGTAGTGCGCGGCTTCGCGCACGTTGTGGAGGCGGTCGGGTAGCTTGGGGAGAGGGGCCAGCTGAGCGACTGTTTGCTTGATTTGTTCGACCTCGGCCACCAGGGCCAGCCAATCTGCTTCTGGGACGAGAAGGACTACTTGCATAACGCTACTTTTTAGGTAGAGTAGAAGCCGTACTACGAGCGGCGGAGCAGACTGGTGACGGCTGATTAGCCTCAACTGCCTACGTTAGCTAACCCGCTGCGCCAGCAGATTCTCCGGCCGCGGCCACCAGGCCCGAACCTTGGGCAGCCGTAGCGGCTGGCCGTTGAAGCGCTGCACGCCGTAGTCGTGGCCCCCGAGTTCCCCGAAACCCTCGGCCACCCGAACCCGGTAGTCGGGGTCAATCCAGAACAGGTGCCGGTCAAAAGCGCGGTGTAGATTGGGGCACAGCGCCAGGCCGTTGCCGATGGTATCGTCGTGTCCCACGGCCCAGGGTACGATGTGGCAGGCATCGAGTAGCGGGGCCGCCCCCGTCGTGCTCAGCAGCTGCAGGCCCGACACGGCGCAGGTGGACTGGTAGGCCCGCAGCACCTCCCGGCTGAAGACGGCGCTGCGCACCAGCACCTCCGGCTCGTCGGCTACGTCCACCGCCCGGTTGTACACGGCGGGCGGCTCCTCCAGCATCTGGCGGCCCAGCTCGTCGAGCTTCTCCTGCCCCGCCCGCGGTCGGAAGTAGTGCTGCGTCAGCGGGAAGTAGCGCGTGAGCAACGCCTGCCGGATTTCCTCCCGCGCCACGGGCTGCTGCAGGAACTCCCAGAGTGGGGCATCCAGCCAGGCGTAGGCAATCACCTCCCGCAGGTGGGCAAAGCTTTTGACTGACCGCGAGCTTGTGAGCAGCAGCTCGCGCCCTGGCCGCGCTTGCAGGTGCCAGAAGCTGCTGCTCTGCAAGTGGAAGAAGGGCAGCTGAAACGGACTAGCCGCATAGGCCGGCCCCGGGCTTAGCAACTGGCAGTACGCTTTGAAGGCCGCGATGAGCTCGGGCGTGATGGCGATGCGATTGTCGCGAATTGTCCCCTCCTCCACCCCTTCCAGCACGGCCAGCAGCAGTGCGGGCTTGTACGGGGCCTCGACGCGCACCCCGTCCAGGGTCCGGGCCGCGACCTGCAGCTTGGTTAAGCGGACTAGATAGGCGGGGAGGGAAGACATAGGTGGCAGACGCGGGCGGCGGAAACCGCAAGTATAAGGTAGTTGGCTGGGTAGCGGGGCAGCCGGCTAGCGCCCGGTCCCCACTGCTACCTGGGCAGGTACTCGGCAGCCAGCATTTCAGCCACCTCTCGGTTGCGCGGGTCGCCACTCAGCAGCAGGTCGGCATAAGCCAGTAGCGGCGAGACGCAGTTGGGCCGGGGCCCCTCGGGTTGGGTACCCGCCGGGGGTACCAGCACCTGCACTATCCCATCAGGGTCTGGCACCAGGCGCATCGTGCGCATCAACTCACCCCGCGTGGCAGCGGAATAAAGAATGAAGTCCTGCGGCAGTAGATAGCCGTCCAGTAGTAGGTGGGCCGCCGGCTCGCCGCCCCAGCGCGTACCAGCCGGCAAGGACACCTGCTGCCAGCCGTGGCGCCCTAGCGTAGGGTCCAGCCAGCGGTACTGGCCGGCGACCAGCTTCGGGCGCACCGTCTCCCCGTACGCGGCCACCCAGCGGTGGCGCAGCTCTGCCAGGTCCACCAGCCGGCGCGGCGTTTCCATCGTCAGGTAATGCTGGGCGTGCAGGCTGACTAGCAGCCGACCGATGGTCGCGACTGGCAGCCCGACCCGCGCGGCAATTGTGCGGTAAGACTCGCGCACCAGCCGGGGCTCCGTAAGTAGGTAAGGCAGTAGGCGCAGGCCCATCTTGCCGAGTAGCAGGCTGCCGGCAGCCCGGACCTCGCGCGGTTTCGCCCGTCCCTGCACCAGCACGGCCGTGAGGTGCATCCCCTCAGTCAGCCAAGTGTTACCGGCCCGGTCCAAGTAGCAGGTACTCTGCGCTCGTAGGCGCTTCCCCACCGCTTCGCTTATGTAGGGTGCAACCAGCACCTCGTGCGGGGCCAGTTCGCGCAAGCCCGCCGTAGCACCTCGCCAGCCCGGCTGGGCCAGCAAACTGAATTCCGCGTGGGGCCCCAGCCGGAGCCGGGCGGGTAGTGGACCGTCGGCAGGTAGCAGCTGCACGGGTAGTTGCGGTGGAAGTAGCTCAGCCAGCGCTGTTACGGCCGCCTCTAGTAGCGCTTGTACTTCCGGTAGGTGTCTCATTTTCAAATATTGTCTCGCAAAGTAAGACAATACCCAAAAATGAGACGAAAGGATAGTCGGAAATAAACAAGCGGCGGGATGTGGCCGCCTTTACTACGCCGCTACCTGTAATCGAGTAATGAATCCTCGCTTTGATTGCCCATACGAACCATAAAAAACTGGGAGGCCCATCAGGCCTTAGGCATTGCTGCTGCACACAGTTCTTACCCAAGTCGGATTAACACTGCATCTCCGGCTCTCTCCTGCCTACGCTGGTAGTATGGGGTGCGTCCCCTACCTCTTTTACTTTCTACCCGCTTTACATAGGAGCAGTTCACCTCACCCTACTGCTCGGTACTGGTTTATACGGACCCCACTTCTACCCATCACCGGGCGAAGCCAGCTGCTAAGACTTGGTAAAGGTTAGAAGTAGCGCTTTGACAAAAACAAATAATAGCCTTTAGATGAGCTAACTAACTGCCTTACCTGCTGTAGAGGTGCAAAGCGGAAATGCTTGGTGGCCATGCCGGCCGATTAGCAGTAAAAGAGCCAATAGAGCCAATAAATGTACCTACATGATTCCGCCACCTTGCGAAGCTTTCGTTGGGACTGTCCGGCTTTGCCTGGGCCACACCACTGTCTAAAACTCTTCTTGATTGACCCCAAAAAAAAATCGACTCGCCTTGTTTTGAGTTTTTAGACTTTCTTTCATTTTCTTTCCTTATTTAAGGGCTGACTAACTACTTATAAATCAAAGTTTTGTTTGACTTAACTAAGGAAAAAATGCCGCGTTACTAAGGAAAAAATGCCGTTAACTAGGGAAGAAATGCCGTTGAAGTAAGGAAGAAATGCCGCAAACTAGGGAAGGAATGCCGTTAACTAGGAAAATAAAGTAAATTCTTCCTTAGTTTGCGGCATTCCTTCCCTAGTTCGGCAGTATTATCCATGAAAGGGCTCCAGACCACCAAGCTCCACGAAGTTGCTTTCCTGAGTAATACCATCATCCGTTCGCCGCTGTACCTCAGCAATATCGAGGCCCGGTTGTTCGCGCTAGCGCTGGGGTGCCTGCATCAGAAAGAGGATTCGCTGGAGTTCTCCGTACACTTCAATGATGTGACGGCCACTTCCCGCAACGGGGGCAGCCAGTACACGGTACTGCACGAAGCCCGCGCCCGGCTTACTCAGCCGCTCATCACGCAGGGTAAGAGTAAGGGGAAGCGGCGCAGTGATGCGATTCCGCTCTTCACTATTATCACTCTGGATGAGGGCACGAGCTTGGTCACCGGCCAGTTCAACCCCATCCTGAAGGAGTATCTGCTCGGCCTGGCCGGCAAATTCACCACGGTAGAGCTCGAATCCCTGCTGACGCTCAAAAGCGCCCACAGCCAGCGCCTGTTCTGGATTCTGCGCAGCTACCATAACCAGACCTGGCAGGAGCCCATCTCGTTCGAGCAACTGCGCGAGTGGCTGTTCGGGGAGAACTCCGACGTCTATCCGCTGTGGAACGACTTCAACCGCTATGTGCTGAAGCCGGCCCTGCTGGAGTTCCAGGCCATCGGCTGGGCGGTGGACGTGGCGGTCGAGAAGCGGGGCCGCCGCACGGACGCCCTGTTGTTCAAGATGACCAATACCCAGAGCGGGGCGGAAACGCCGGAGTTGGGCAAGTCTAAAAAGGCACTGACGCTGAGCGAGATTGCTGAGTTTCGTGAGCTACTGGTAACCAAATATAAAGAGTTGCCTGCGCTCTACGACCGGTTGCGCCTGGACTTTGAGCTTAAGGAATACCAGGCCCGCGAGGTAGTCAATAACATCACTGACCTGACGACCTACCAGCTGGTCACCAAGGTGCTCTACGAGGTACGGCTCGCCCTGGCGGACCGCAAGCCTCTGAAATCTCTGGCGGCCTACACGCTCAGCCAGCTAAAGGCTGTGTTGCCTGTATACCAGGTCTTAAGCGAGCCAGTGGGGAGTCAGGCGGAGCCAACTCCGAAAGGCCAGACCTCTAAAAAGGCGCAGCAGCAGCAATTGGAAGAAGCCCGGCAACGACTGCAATTCGTGCGGCAGGAAGCGCCAACTAACCTCTTTTCCGACCAGGAAAAAGCGGCGCGTGAGGCGGCAATAGAAGCTGAGATTGCGGCCTTAACTAAGCAGTAAGGGTACTGATATCCTCATAGGCTACCACTCAGCTAATGCGTGTAAAGCCGCCTGCGCTAGGGTGGCAGCCCTGCCTCTTACCTGAAAAGAACTTCTTTTTTGCGAGATTGGGCAGCCCGGAAGGTTACTTACCCAGTTAGGGAGCATCCAGAATATCAGCCTCTTTCCCCGCTGGATATAAACCGGGAAATAATATCGGCGCAAACTCAATCGGATAAGCGGCCCGATAGGGCGCAAAACGGTTGCTCTGGTCAGTGGTCAGTAGCTTGGCAGCGAGTAGGATATTAGCCAGCTCTTTAGCCGTTTTATCAGACAAGCCGGTCAGTCGCATTACTTCGCCCCGGGCGATACTGCCCTTCAGAAAGACCGCTTCCAGTACGTAGTAGCATTCGGGACGCCACCTGCGCTTCACTACCTGCAGATTTACCAGCTTTCGCAGGCGCTCCAGCATACCGTCGATGGCCAGCACCTGGGTCATGTAGCGGAGCTGATCGAGGGCGACTTCCAGAAAGAACTGGCAGAAAGCCACTAGCCGCTTTTCCGATAAGTTGCCCCGCCCGTCGTAATCGGTTAAGCGTCGGGAGTCGGCCGCGGCCAGCGCCTGTTTATAGGCTTGCTCGTGGCGGGCCAGTCCCCGCGACATCGACCATAGGCCACCGGCAGCTAAGCCTTCGGCCAGAAACGCCGCATCACTGAACAAGCGCATCACTCGCCCGTTGCCATCCAGGAAGGGATGCAGCCAGGCCAGCCGGTGGTGCGCGGCCCCGATGGTCACGATACGGATGAGTCGATTGGCCTCGGCTTGCGGCCGGTAGGCCCATTCCAGCCGCTCCAGAAAGGCGCCTAGCGCCTCTGCTGCCGGGGCTACGTGCCGCCCTACGCGTACTTCCGTGGTACGCAGTTCGCCAGGTAGTACCTCTAATCGGGTGCCCTCTTGCGTTTCCACCCAGCGGAAATCGTTGGGCAGATGGGCATAAAATGCTTCATGCACCGCTCGCCAAAAGCGCTCCTGGTAGGGATTGGCATCGGCAGCCGCTAACAACGCCGGCAGCTGCCTATGTACCTCGATGTGCGCTAGCGCTTCCAGCTGCAGCGACCGGTTGCGGCTATCCGGCGCGTATTCCGCGCGCAGGGCCTGGGCAATGGCTAGCGGGTGCGTATCGTGCCCTTCGATAAGATTAGAATAGTAGCTGTTGGCCGGGCGTAGAAAATCAGCAATGGCCTGGGCGGTCAGTGGGTGCAGCGCTCCACCCAGCCGGGCTGCGGCCGCCACAATCTCCAGCGCTAACTCCCGAAGCTCCGCTGATAACTCACTGGGCTTTAAGGGTGCTATGGCCGCTGGGTCACGGTACAGTCCGTCACGCGTGTTCATGTACAATAGTACGACGAAAATTCCGTAACGTATTCCGCATAATAAACTACTGATAATTAGTTAGATACGCACGATGGATGATAGCTGACTCCGATAGTAGTTCCGTATAAATTGGCTTTATTTTCAGTGGGTCGCCTACCCTCTCGTTACCATCAGGACAAGAATGGGGCGTAGGTGACTTGTTGGAGTTGGCTGACGAGCGCCTGACGTTTTTCTGCGTCCTGTTCCGTGTGCAGCTGCCGATGCAGGTGCTGATACTGCGCCGCCCGTACCAGAAACCGCTCAGTAGACAGAAAGGCGGCTAGCCATTGAGCAAACTTTTCCAGCCCGATTGGCTGGCCCAGCGAGGCGAAGTAGGTGGCATAGGAGGCAGTGGGCAGGGGCGTCTCTTCCCACGGTTCTGCCGGCGCAACGGGTCTGGTGAGGAAGTGGTCGAACAGTTGCCGGTCGGCACAGAACGTCTCAACAGCTTTCTGCTCGGCCTCCTTCAGCTTGGCATTCTGGAACAGGAGCAGGGTCCATTCAAACAGGAAGTCGGGGAAGCCCACGTCGTCAGGAAAGTTTTTGGAGAACCACCGGGTATAGGAGAGCCCGTCCTTGAATTCCCCGAGTTGCACGTAATACCGGGTGGGCAGATAGCGCAGCCCACGACTATCGTCGTACCAGCCAAACCTCTTCTTCTCCGCCGCGAGCGTACGCCGGATAGCGCTAATCTTCTGCGTCAGGCGTTCTGCTTGCTTCGGGGTCATAGGATTGGGATAGAAGTGCCTGCTTTATCTTATTTGCCTTGGTATGAAATGATAGCCGATGAGTAGGAGGTACCTGAACGCCTAGCGTGCTGCCAACTGGGTGTCAAACAAAACCAGTTGCTGCGCGCGCAACGGCCTTCTCTATAGCAGCGAGGTGGTAGGATTGCTCTAAGCAGTTTTGAGGGTTGGTCAGAAGTTCGTAACTCATTGGCCCCGTAGATTTTGAAGCCCCCTTGACTAATTGCTCTAACAAAACAGGGTTCAGAAAGGCAGTCTAAAAAGAAATGGCCAGCTAATGTATCGAGCCTAGCTTTTTGGACTGCATGGAGGTGATATCTACTTAAAATTCAAGCGTATATTACATGGAATATGCTTTTAGAGTAAGTTTTGCTCCTTGCTGCTACAAAAAAGCCACTTAGCACTGAGGTAAGCGCCGAGTATTTTCACTAAGTGAGAGAAATAGCTTTTTTAAGCTCTGTAAGCGCACTTCTATTCTTTTGCGCGCAGGACATGCCTGTACAGGTAGTTCGTCGCTCCTGTGCCCGGAAAACTATGAATTTGCTGCCTTATTCAATTTGAGTCTAGCCACTGTAGTCCTGGTTGGAAGATATCAGAGTTCGTTTGGCCTAAATGGGTTAAGGTGGTTTATCGAATTTGAGTAGTGTACTCTCTGCTTGGGTAAATTCGGTAGGCATCCGCTACGCTAAGCATGGCGGTACTGGGTAGTGGGGGTAAAACTCGTTTTATTAAATCACCTGGCGATGGGTCTGTTTATTCGTAGTGTGCCTATCTAGATACAGCCGATTTTCCGGCTTATGGGGTGCTTGTATCTAATCAGGCACAAGCGGCTAATACGCGGCTAATGCACTGTGTATCTGGATAGGCACACAGTGTACTTGAAGGTAAGTCCAAGTATTTATATGAAAAGTGCAAAACATCTCCGACGGTAGCTTTCGTTGTTTTTTTGTTTTGTTTGTCCGCCTGGCAAAAGTTATCCACAGGTTCTAAATGCCTTTTTTTCGCGCCTACTAGCTAGTAGATTTTTACAGTTTAGTAGTTTTTAAAACAACTGTCTAGTATACTATAAGGAGTAAATCGAATAAAACGAGTTCTACCCCCGATTGGTGGGCTGATTAAAACGAGTTTTACCCCCGATTGAAGGTCGAATAAAACGAGTTTTACCCCCACTCCTGTCCTGAATAAAACGAGTTCTACCCCCATTAAAAACGAGAAAGTTATCCACAACTCGTTTTTTTATATTAGCTTGCGGTTAGTTAGTTTTCTCATGCTCCCGCTATGTCTGATAAACGTCGTTTGGATACTTCCTCTACCTTGCCTCTAGGTCTTGTTTACAAGCCGCAGCACCGCAATCTGGTCAAGCAGCATTGGAACGTGACCTTCGCTCGGCAGACAAAAGTGAGTGTAGCAGCCAAACGTATAATGGCCCGCGTATTAGACCAGATTCGCGATAATGACTTCAAGATGCGGGATTACTATCAGCTCTCAGTGGCTGAGATAAGTGACAGCGCAGGTATTAATCGGGAGAATGCTTATCGAGAAGTGGAAAATGCATTGCGGGAGCTTGCTAATACTACTTGGGAGTTTAAGGACTTGGCTGAGGAGAAATGGCATATTAGACACCTTCTCGATACAACCAAGGAGCAGACTGTTGGCTACGAGAATGGGGTTATTACAGTGCTGCTTAATCCGCAGCTTACACCGTACTTCATCCAAGTCGCTCATTACAGTACGTACCGGGTAGCTAGCTATATGAAGCTTCGTAGCTGGTATTCAATGCGTTTCTATGAAATTCTCGCAGCGTTTCGGGATACTGGCTTTTGGGAAGTAGGAATAGATGAGTACCGACAACTACTGGATTGCTGGTATCATACTGATAAGCGGGGTCGAGTCTTAAGGAATAAGAATGATGAACCGCGTCTGAAGTATCCTAACGTTAATGACCTTATTCGTTTCACTACTACTGAGCCGCTGTCTGAATTGGCTGAAACAGAGTTGGCTTTTCGGATGGAGCCTTGTTATGAAACTGGACGTGTCGGTCGTGGTCGACGTAAAATAACTGGCCTGCGCTTTGAGTTGCTTAACCCAGTAATCACTACTATTCCAGCCGATTGGTTCGATATTCCGGAGACTGCAGCTACTATTGAGAAGCTGAGGCAATGGAAAATATCGGACAAGAATATTGCCACTTACGCACCTGTACTGGGAAAGCTGGGGGTTTCCAAGCTTGTGCGAGAATGGGAGTTGAAAGATATCTCCGATAAGCGGATAGACAGTCGGGAGAAGTATTGTAACACGGCTTTTACGCGAGCAGCTAATCTTATCCTGGATGAGCAGAAAGTTGAGGCGTTGCAAGTAAAAACGGAATTGCAGTTAGGCATCTTCAACTCAGAATCTTGAGCCAACCAAGGCTAAATTCAAAGTATAAAAAAGTATAAAGTGAAATTGTATTTTATGCTTTTTTATACTTTGATAACTTATTGTCTACCACTTATTTACTTAAGTGTGAGCCTCCTTTTCTAATATAATTTTTACAGCCTATTCACCAACCACAGTTCTCAATCTCCCTATTCCCGATAATAGCCAAGCCTACTGCTATAACTCATCTGGGGTAGGGCGCTGCGCATTGGGGTTCGCCGCGAAGTAAGCGCGTAACGCGGCGTTAATAACGGACTTCTGAGTACCCTTCTTACCTTCCCAGAACACGACGCGGTCTAGTAGCAGCTTTAGGTCGGCCTCCAACTCAAAGCTAGTAAGCTTGGCTTTAGCTAACTCAGTGGTAGGTTGGGATGGCTGGGCCTCACTGAAAATATTGCCAGCTAGGCTACCGAAATTCTTGGGGGCTGATTTCTTGGTTGCCATTTGATTAGAGGCGGGTCAATAGTTTCGTGGTAATACTTAAGTAGTCAGCGGCGGCGCGACTATCAGGGGCGTAGTCAAACAAGGTCTGGCGTGTACCCTGCGCCTCCGGCACGGCGGCATCCTGACGCACATTGCCCAGCACGCTCTGCAGACCATAGTGCTGCTGCACGCCATCGAGCATCTGCCGACGCAGTGCTCCGCGCAGACTGGGATTGAACTTGGGCAATACGAAGCCGACGAAGCGCAGCTGCTTGTTTAGCTCCGTCTGTACGCCGGTGGCCAGCTGCATAATCTTCGCCAGCCCCTCTATTGAGAACGGCTCGGGGTCGGTAGCTACGATGTAGGCTTGCGCCGCACAAAAGGCATTGTAGGTCATCCCGTCCAGATTGCCGGGTGGGCAATCGAGTACCACGTAGTCAAAGCGCCCCGCAGTGAGTCCCGCCAAGCGGTCACGCAGGCGGTAATAAGGGGTAGCGTCCTTCTGCTTGCGTAGCTTCTCCAGGCTCTCGCCCAGCAGCTGGTGACAGGGTAGCAATTCCAAGCCGGTGGCTACGGGTAACGTACGCCAGCCCACGGCCTGCTCAATGGGTGCCAGCAGTAGCGCGCCCACGTGGTGCGGCGAACTTTTACCCGCCCCTAGCCAGCTGCTCAGGTTGCACTGCTCGTCCAAGTCGACCAGCAGCACCCGGTGACCTAACGTAGCCAAGGCTGCCCCGACACTGCCAGCAGTGGTTGTCTTTCCTACTCCGCCCTTGTTGTTGGCTACTGCTATTATGGTCACGAATCTTAGTGGATGGTGAAACTATGTGCAATAGTACGCATTGTTTTCATTTACTGGCAATGCGTAATCCACAGCATTTATTGCATATTGGCCATATCTCTCATATGAACAATATGGCTCATCGTAGCAGTCGCCCTCAATGTAACAGAATATTCATCAAGGTTTTATAGCAGACAAGCACTTATTAGCCCAACCGACATCTAGCCGCATGTGACGAAACAAGAAGTACTATTTATCGCCAAAACAGCTTTTTATTCTGATGGCTACACCGCTGCTACACCTCGATAATCGACAAAGCAAGTAGTCTGCTACTCGCTTAAGCTCACCTGCAGTCTCTCTATCCGCCCCTACTACGCACAAGTTGTTTAGCGTGTGTAACTGCTGTTCATCAGGCAAAAGCCTGTGTTAACAGCCTTTTGCCTGATGGGATTGCCATTCTGCTCTCAACACAGACATCACGATTTTATCGTGGAATACACCCTGCCGACAAGTCGCCTGTCGCAGACGTCCTTCTACGACGAAGCCAGCTTTTGTATATGCTTCCAGGCCTCCGGTATTCAATTCGGAAACCGTTAGCATAATCCGATTGAGCTGGCGGCTGGTAAAACCCAGGCGGAGGACTTGTTTTGTTACTGCTGTGCCCACACCCCTCCCCCACTGCGCTTTCTCGCCGATTAAAATGAAGTACTCGCCCGAGTGATTGGTTGCGGAAATACCCGAGAGGCCCGCATAGCCAATCAACGCCTTAGTGTCTTCTAAATAAATACCCAGGTTCAAGCTGTTTACCTGGGCTAAAGTGGCCGCAAACCACTGGTCAATCTGCTGCGTGGTCTTCATGCCCTGAAAAGCCGAGAGCGAATAAGCGATGACCTCGGGGTCGTGGAGCCAGGTATAAAAGTGCTCAACGTGCTCTGGTTGCAAAGGAGCTAATTTCACCATTACCCTATCGTCCTATCGTTTACCTGCCAGGAATGAACAGGCGCTGAAAGTACGCATGCACTAAAACCCACATTGGGTTTTAGTGCATGCGTTCAACCAAAGTCAATTGCATCGAGGGCGGCCAGTTTTGGTAGCGACTCGCCTAACTTCTGTATCAGACTTGTAATCGAGGCCAATTTCCAGGTATAGGTTATGAGGAAAGTAGCCCTGGCTTGCCCTGATAGATTTTACCTGGCAGATAGCCTGTTCTGGCTACTGTCTGATAAACCACCTCTGGTAAGTGAGCTGACTTTTTCTTTGCGCGCTATGCGGTAAGCTGAGCGCAGCGGTACATAGTGAATTTCCATTTACCGCATCTTTTAAAGATGTCCCATTGTCTTGCATGATTACTATGTGCCATCTTCAGCATCTATTTCATATGATTCATATAGAATAGATGCTGAAGATGGCACAACTGGGCGATTTATAGAGGGCAGGGTCTTCTTTTTCCCACTGCCTAAACTACTGATAACCAATAATCCACCTTACCATCTAGCTCTTCTACCTCTTGTCTTCCGTAACTACCAAACCTTCCAGATGTAGGACAAGCAAATACTATTGATGGTGACGTTACTACAACCAGCAAACTCCGCGTGGTCATTTACTTAACCAGCCGCTATCCTAACAGACCCAACGTTGTAGCCATACCGGAGAGGTCTGGTGGGGGCCCGTTTACCAACTACACAGCTCTCCCGCATTTGGTGACCTGCACCGCGCCTATTGGGTATACTGTGCGGTAACGGGGCGACGGATACGTTTACGGGGCGACGGATACGTTTACTGCGCGGCCGCGAAGGCCCCAGCTAGCAGTTCCTGCTCCGTACGGGACAACTGATAACGGCTGGCGACGGCCGGCCACTGCCGCACCGCCGCTACTACCTGCGAGAGTACGCCCTCGGCCTGGGTCGCTGTGAGCCGGAAGTAGGGCGCTACCTCTCGGGCTAAGTCAAGGTCCAGCGCATTATCTGTCTCGGAAATGTTGAGTTTAAGGCCTTGCCCGTACCGGATGGGATTCAGGTCAAACGCCGGTGCGAGGCGCCAGCCCTGGGGCGTGAGTAGAAAGCCGTGATTACGCAGGTGGTCGTCGGTATTGGACACGCAGATGTTGAATACGATGCGCCGCCAGAGCTCCATCAGGTCCTGCGCCACGTGGGCGCCCTGCTGCACCAACAGGCCCACCAGCTCCAGGTAGCTGGCCCCGTCCTGGTGGTCGGTACCGTCCTGGTAGCCAAGCAGGGTCATAGCGGAGGCAAAGTGCCGCCGCTCGCCGGCCGCGGTACGGTCAAAGCGCTGGGAGAGGTAAGTGTGGTGGCGGCTGTTGAAGCGCTGGGCCCGCCCGGTTGCTACTTGCAGGCCGGCAGCCTGGGCTAGCTCATTCACTACGGCTTCCCACGCCCCCACGTCGTGTTCGTCCTGGCCGCTGGGAAACTTGGCAATCCAGAGCTGGCCGTGTTCGTCCACTACGCTGGCCTTGGGCCGGGCCCCGCCTAGCGAGGAGCCCGGTGCCACCAGCATAAACAGCCACTTGAGATAGTCCGGGTCCTGCGGCGCATCGGCCCGCTCCAGTTGCAGGCTGGCGTATTCCAGCTCCCGCAGCGACGTCCACGGTGGGGCCGCCATAGCTCGGTTATCGTCGAGAAAAGGGCCGGCCAGGTCGGTTTTGAAGCGCAGCCCGCCCATGCGGTGGCCGTCAAAAACGCCCAGCAGGTAATCCGACTCCAGCAGGGGGCGCTCGCGGCGCTCCTGCTGCCGGGCCAGGGCCGCCTCGCGCCGGCGCATGAGCAGCCGCCCCCAGCGGTCGGGGGCTGAATCCAGAAACAGGCCGAAGTTGGGTTGTTCTTCCGGCAGGTACTGGGGACCGGTAAAGAGTTGCAAGGCCGGGTCCAAGGCCTGGGCCTGTGGCAGCGCCAGCCACTGTGGGGCATAGGCAAAGGAAAACACTTCTTTGCCTCGCACCGGCACGGCTGAAAGGGTTCCCATCAGTTGTGGCCCTTGGGCCAAGCCCTGCCAGTCGGCGTACACGTACAGCTGGCGGCGTTCAATGGTTTTGGCCATCTGCTTACTCAGAAGATGAGTGTTTGGGCGCTCGGACGCTGACGACCAGCTCGGCGTCCTGGAGCTTGCGGCCCAGCACATCATCGGCCGCCAGGTGGAGGATGGTTTTCTCTAGGCCCAGCACAAATAGCACCTGCAGGTAGGCCCCCATGCTCACGGTCGGGGCACCTTGCTCAATGGCGTGCAGGGTATTGCGACTGATGGCTGCGCGCTCCGCTACGCGAGCCGTACTCAGCTTGCGGCGCAGGCGAGCCAGGCGAATATGCTCACCAGTTTGGGCCAGCAGCTGCTGCAAGCGGGGCAATAAAATAACTGGGTCTTTTGGCATAATACGCAATATAATGAGCAATGATACGGCTTTTTGCTCATTATATCTAGCTTTACCAACCCTTACAATTAGGATGCGTTACTCTAAATTGATGCATCGGCAGCTTGACTTAGCTCCTTGGTCAACGGATGACTTCGTAAAAAGGGCCGTGTCAACGGCGTCGCGTCAGCGGGCAACCCTAGCGCGTTACAGACGGCTAGGCCGGTAGGGTAGGGGGCTAGCCGGCCGGAAGTAGCTCCTACGGCCCGCCACAACGACTGCCTCCATAGGTAGCACTGGGCCGAAGTGCCCGGTCATGGGCCGGTAGTAGACGCCTTTGGCTAGGCGTTTTAACTCCCCGCGCTTGCTCAGGCGACTTAGGGCCGCCGCTACCACCCAAACTCGGCGGGCTCGTGCACAAAGTCGGTGTAGCCGACTGGCCGGTAACCGGTCGAGCTTAGCGCGGATGCCTCGGGCTCTGGCGGGCATAGCAGGGGAACCCAACGGCAAAGGACCAACCGAAACCGGTTATAAGTGTCAAGTTTTTACCGGTAAAAACTTGACACTTATAACCGGTTTGAGACCTAACCCATAGATACCTCCCGTAAGTCAGCTTGGCTTAAGAGAACAGTTAGAGGGGGCAACGGTGCTGGCGCTTATGAACGGCCTATGAAACACCACTTTTCTCAAGTAGTGGCGTTCCATAGCGCTCCGTCCTCTTCCTATTCTCTGCTTGCCATACGTGCTGGAAGCCCTCTTTACTTGCCTCTGTACTTGGTTGGCTAGTTAGCCGATAGGAGAAGTTGCTGGAGCAAGTCCTCCACCACTCGGCTACCCGGCGCGGGTCCCCCACCAGGGATGCCTGCTGGCAGTCGAAAGCTACCGGGTAAGTCCCAGTGTTGGGCCTGCACCACTTGCTCGGCCAGTGGGTACGGCCGGGAGACATGTCGCAGCAGCTCCGCTAGGCGGGGACCACAGCGGGTAGTTAGTTCGCTGGCCAGCTCGATAATCGCGCGCACAGTTAGCTCGTTGATATGTAGTAGGTACTGCGCCAACTCCAAAGCGAACCGCCCATATAAGGGTGGGTCGAGCAACGGCAGCTCGGGCGCGTTGTCCAGGTACTGAACTAACTGGGTCAACTCGTGACGGGAGAGCGCTACCTGCGTCCCGGTGAGCAGCAGCGTAGGGTGGCAATCCGCCAGCGTGCGCACGAAGGGGCGCTCGGGCAGGGTTGGAAAGTGAAATTGTAAGCGGGCTTGCAAGTAGTGCAGGAGTTGGGCCCGTTGGGTCGCCGTAGCCTGCGAATAGGGCAGGAACGAGGTAGTGGGGAAAAACATAGCGTAGCAATAAGAGAAAATGGATGGGGCACGCGGGGGCCAACTGCTGAGTAGACAGCAGTGGAAAGCGTTTTGCCAGAGTTGGGGAGCCGTTAGGGCAGCGGAGGCCCGGCAGCTGGGGCTGACTGGTCACGCAACTGCTCGTCTTCCAGCCAAGTAGTGAGTAGTTGCCGGGCCTCGGCCTGCAAGGCTTGACGGCGCTCGCGCAATACTTGCCGCAGTGTATCCGTGAAGGGAGCACCCGTTGCGGAAACGAGCGCAACCGTCACCTGCCGATTATGCGCGTGGAGCGTGACGGCGGTCAGCCCGGTGAGCTCCAGCTTGACGAGTTGGCGCAGCTGGCGCTTCGCCTGCTTCTGGGCGCGGCGCAGGTACTTAAAGTCGAGACGGTTGCTCATTTCGATTGATGACTAAGTAGGTAAGCAAACGTCAACGAATCCGTCGGCTGGAAGCGGGCCGCAGCTACGCGGTCGAAAGTGCCGGCCCGGCGGTCGGCCTGGTCGAACGATGGAAAACTGGCTAGCCGGACGGGTGCGGGCCGGCGAGGGCAGTGGCAACGGAAGCTGGCGGGGGGTATCTGCCGCAACGTGTTGCGTAGGGCAGAGTAGCGGCACAGATAGGCAGCTTCTGCTCGGGCAGCGGCTTCGCGACTGGCTATTTCCGCCTGTACGCTTTCGCCCCAGCGAATCAGCCGATTAACATCTTCGCATTCATGCACGAAGTGGTTGGCCCGTAGTTGCTCAGCATCGCTGAAGAGGGGGTGGCCGATGAGAGGCACGAGTAAGTGCTGGCATAGCTCGCCGAGCACAGGTTGCCTGGTTACATGCATTTCCATGTAATTTTGGGATAAGGTTTGTAAGAACCCAACCGTAGTACCTGTTACTATCAGGTGCTATAATAGGAGGTCACCCCTTGCCGGGGGTGGCCTCTTTAGCTTACTACAGGTCAGATTATCCGACTTGGATAATGCAAAAGTATACCAAAGTCTAGACTTTACAAGAAAAGGAAGGTATTTAATCTATTTTTTGCTATCCAGACAACTATAAATTTGCAGAATGGAAAAGCAACCCACACTCCCTCCGCGCAGCCCCCAGATTAATATTAAGCTTACTGAGGAGGAAAAGGTGCTATTTCAGAAAGTAGGTAAGGCGCGGGGCCTTAAGATTTCTGCGCTAGCCCGTTCGCTCATGCATGACGAGGCCCGCCGCTTAGGCATATCGTAATAGAACACGTTAAATACACAAAGGGGTTACTAATCAGTTTGCCTTTGTTTACGTCTCAACAACTCTCTCAGCCAGATAGTCGGTAGATACTATTAAGGGTGACCTGTCGCTTGCAAAAGTCAGATTGACTGGCCTATACTGAGTATCACAGCATAGTAAGCGCTTGCCAAGGCGCGAGAAGCAGTCTCCATCGCGGCTAGGTAGCTGACCGACAGGTATAGCCTAGCGGCAGTCCGGTTTTATTGCACATGAGCGACATGCTAGGCTTTGGGTTGGTTCAGCATGTACTCGTGCCGCAGTACTCAGGCTACCTACGTTAGTGTCGCGCACAGAACCACTGCGACCTCCCGCAGTTGCGAATTGTCAAGCAGTCCACCTTGTTTAACAGGGCTATACGCCGTGATGGGCATACCTTGATCTACGAGCCACTGCAAAAGGTCGTAGTCCGGGTCACGTCAGGTCAGGTTGAGTATGCTGCGCCTCCAGAGGCCACAAGTGCTTGTATGTCTGCCATGTCGAGATTGCTTACTCCACAGCGTCGGATTTTGCCTGGTTAGTAGGCAAAGGACTATTATTTATCTTATTTGGGTGTGGTTGTCATGCTTAACCAGCAGATGAGTATGTTTAGGCCGGTAACTGAGCTACTACATGTTTGAGTTTTGCTAAATGAATGTAATTAAGACACTTGATTTATTAAATGGAATCTGCCCTAACCCCACCAGCCAGTATTGGGCTACGCACTGTTAAAAGTTTATTAAAGGAAAGCTTTTTGGTGCCGCAGTACCAGCGCGGCTATCGTTGGAGTAGCCGACAAGTGCTAGAACTGCTAAACGACCTGCAAGCGTTTCAGCGCTTGGGCGCAGGAGTGCCGGATAGCTTTTACTGCCTACAACCGGTAATAGTAAAACGCAATGGATCGCAGTGCGAAGTAGTGGATGGGCAGCAGCGCCTGACGACCATTGCTATTCTGCTTCAGTATATCCGGGCAAAAGTGCTTATCAGTGCCGCACCACCTTTTCCGCTGGCATTTGCTACTCGTAAGGATAGCGCGGCGTTTCTGCAGGACATTAAACCAGAGCGAAAGAAAGAAAATGCAGATTTTCACTACATGGTGCAGGCCTGGGAAACCATTGAGAAGTGGTTCGCCAACCAAGACGACTTAGGGACGGCAGCAATGCTGTTATACCCCATCCTGCTGGACCGGACTCAAGTAATCTGGTACGAGTTAGGTTCCAACGACACAGCTCAAGCCGTATTCGGGCGCATCAACTCGGGCAAGATTCCACTGACGGACGCGGAACTAGTAAGAGCGCTGTTTTTACAGCAGCGAGCGGAACTGCGGGAGCCGGAGCGCAAACTGTTAGAGAGCCGGCAGCAGGAAATAGCGCGAGAGTGGGATGTAATGGAGGCACGGCTGCAGCAGGATGAGTTCTGGTACTTTCTGACTTCGGGTAAGCAGGAGCCAGCCACGCGATTAGACCTGTTATTGGAGCTAGGGGCCGGCACACACGGGACAGATATCGCCTACGCCACCTTTGACCACTATCAGAAGGAATTAAAAGCGACGGTAACAGAGCCAGTGCAAGTGCGACTACTACTACAGTGGCAACGACTACAGGCGCTCTTTGCTCGGCTGGAAAGCTGGTATCAGGACCGGGCTCTATATCACCTAGTTGGCTATTTAGTAGCCGTGGGAACAAAGCTGGGTGAGTTAGTAAAACAGGCGGAAGGATGCAGCAAGAGTGCTTTTAAGGCCTACCTGGATAATGAAATAAGCAAGCAGGTACGCGGCGACTGGGATAGATGGAATTATGGACCTAATAGCAAAGACATGCTAAGGGTTCTGCTTCTGTTTAATATTGAAACGCTGCAGCAGAATGATACTACCAGCTACCGGTTTCCATTTCATGCATACAAGGGCACAGATGGAACGGCAACCGTTTGGAGTCTAGAGCACATTCACCCGCAGCATGCACAAGGCCTAAATGGCAGCCAAGCTTACCGAGCTTGGCTAAAGGATATGCAGCAATTTCTGAACGATAGGGAGGCCGCTGAGGCAACTGGCACCGAGGAGGAACGCGGGACGAAAGTGCAGCCGGAGGATTTAGCGGCTGCAACGGACCGGCTGCTGGCGCAGCCAGAAATCAGCAAGGTGGAGTTTGATTCCCTAGAGGAAAAAATCATGGCTCGGTTTGGGGAGCCGGGCTTGGATACGCTGGACAACTTGGCCCTGCTTACCCGTGACAACAACTCAGTGTTGAATAATGGCAGCTTTCCTCAGAAGCGGGCCAGCATCATCAAGTTGGAAAAAGAAGGCGCGTTTATTCCCATTGCGACGCGCAATGTGTTTTTGAAATACTACACACCAGGCAATCCGCACCTGAACTACTGGACGCGGGACGACCGGAAAAAGTACCGGGAGGCCATTAGCTCGACCCTGAAAAAATACCTCGCCACACCCTCTACTTCCGCCAGCTAGCCGATGAGTACTACAATCTACACCTTTTGGAATTTGCTAGAGAAGCATTCACTACAGGTTCCACCGATTCAGCGCGATTACGCACAGGGGCGCACCGATAGTAAGACGACTCTGATTCGGGAAAAGCTGGTTATGGCACTGCGCGAAGCGCTTACGAAAACCCGGCCGTTACGGCTGGACTTTGTGTATGGCAGCATTCCAGACGACACAATCATCCCACTGGATGGGCAACAGCGGCTAACGACCTTGTTTTTGCTGCACTGGTACCTAGCTTACCGTGAACAGCAACTAAAGGCGGTACGGGGACACTTGAGCCGGTTTGGCTACGCTACCCGAAGCAGTTCACGGGCATTTTGCCGGGAACTAGTAGCTTGGGAACCAGCAGGGATACCCGACTCGGGGCAAAAACTGAGCGAGCAAGTTAAGGATGCAGCGTGGTTTCAACCGGCTTGGCTGTTTGACCCAACCGTGCAAGGTATGCTGACGATGCTGGACGAAATGGCCCAGCAGTTTGGGCCAACTAGTGGCTTACTGGACCGCTTGCGAGCGGAGGATTGCCCAATCGATTTCTACTTTTTAGATATGGACAAGGTAGCTCTGACCGATGACCTATATCTGAAGATGAATGCCCGGGGCAAGGGACTATTGGATTTCGAAAATTGGCGGGCGGCCTTTGACTTGTATTTGGAGCAGCAGCATCCCGAGCATCCCAAATTTCAGGTTGACTTTGGGGCGAAGATGGACAGTGAGTGGCTGGATTTTTTCTGGGACTACCGGAACCAAGAAACTGCGCTGACGGACCAAGTTGCAGAAAAGCTGTTTAGTTATCTGACCCGCATGCTGGGATATGGTATAGCGCTGGGGGAAAAAGAGCAATCAGCATTGCAGCCAGTTCGCGGAGCTTTCGTACTGCCGTTCAGCCTGTTTGAGCAGGTCTATGCGGCACCAGAGCAAGTTGACTTCTTGTTTGGAGCCCTGAATTTTTTGGCCCGGCTAAGTAAGGAGCCAGGGAAAGCCGACGGGTGGTTGGAAAATTTGCTGACAGATGCACCAACGCTGGATGAAAGGGTGCGCTTGTTTGGCGAAGAAAAACCTAACCTCGTTCAGCAGGTGCTCGAAAAATCAGAACCGACTATCAAGGCTCAGTTATTGCTGATGGCGATACTGGCCTACGGTGTAGCGCGTGGCACGGAAATGCTGAATATGAGTGACCTGCGCGACTTAGTGCGAGTGGTACGCAACATATTAGAGAGGGAGCGACAGCAGAATGATACGGCTATCAATCCCAATATGCGCTACAGCCGGCTACCAGTGCTGGTACAAGTAGTGCGGCGGTTGGCTGAGGCTGTAGCTACGCAGGGCAATACTTACGCCGTGTTAGAGGAACAGGGCGAGCAGTTACTAGCCGGCCTGACCGCAAACGTGCGCAGCCATGAACAGCAAAAGGCGCAACTGCTAATGAAACGTGAAGAGCAGAAAGCGGCCCTGCAGCAATTGGAGGACTTGCCGGTGTTTCGGGGTGACTTACACAACCTGCCGCTATCGGATTCAACCATTGAGCTGGCAGCTATTTTGGAGGTTGTAACCGAACTCTGGTCAGGAAAAGTAGCGCAGGAAAGTATTATCGGTGCTTGGCTGACGCAAGGCGAATACTGGGTCAGTGGCGGCGGTACAGGCTGGGGTGGCAAATACTTCTATGGAAATAAGCGGAACTGGTACACCGTGCTGGCAGCCGATGAGAAGAAGGTATCTGAAACCCTCCCGAAGTTTTTGGCAGCCTATCAGAAAGCGGTGGACATTACCCCAGAGGAACGGCTAGCGGCACTACGGCGCGAGTGGCTGGAGAAAGCACCGAAAGAGAAAGGCTGGCGATATTACTTTGTTGCTTACCCCGAAATGACTCAAGACAGCCGGGCCTATTACGCGGGCGATGGTGAATATGACCTGCACTTGTTGGAGGGAGATAATCTGAAGGCCCGCCATATTAACCCTTATGTACGGACGGTGCTGCTTCGGGGGCTGGTTGGCAACTTAGTATATAACGAAAACAGCAGTTGGGTAAATGACAAGTACGCTACGCCATTACGATTAAAGCCACTACCAACCCTGCCAGCAGGGGTAGACGGGCCGAAGCTGTACTGTGAGGAAGAAGGATGGCGGCTGGAACTTGCTGCGGGCTGTCAGTTGCCAGCAGCTTTGGAAGAACTGTACGCGCTGCAACTTCGCCCTGATGGACAGCGCTGGTTATACGATACTGCAGAGCAAGACCGAATAAAGCGCGTAGAGACGTTCGTAAGGGATTTGCAGCTGCATGGGCTTGTTTATGAGCTGATTCATGAGATAGTGTCAGCACTAGAATGAGAGCAGATAGTGCCTCGAAAAACGCTGATTTATTAAGCTTGCTCTTACTTTTTTGCCACTACTTATATGCAGACGGAAAACCAAGATATAAATACGCCTAACTCATTGTACCGTACCAGTGCCAGCAAGCTATTCGAAGATATTGCTCAGTATATCTGGGACTCTCTAGGTGAGCGACATCGACTCAATGTTTCCTGGGGTGAAACCGGTATCACCGATGAAATTCTGTATAAGGTAGCTGCAGCGATTGACCGCTACCCGGATATTAAAGTGGAACTCTACAAGTCTTTCAAAGAGTATCGATTTGGCCATGATTTGGATTTGTTTGTGGAAGTTGCAAACAACCAATACATCTGGTTCGCCTTGCAAGCCAAAGTAATGTCTCACCCCAGTCGGGAATACAAAGCCATTCTAGAAAGAAAGCTTAAGCGTGATGGTTCTGTGCATCGGGATTACCAATGGCGACTATTACTACGTGGACAGAAGGCTAAATTATGGTCGCCTTTTTACCTTTTCTACAATGGCATAGCCGATAAACATCTGAGCAAAAAGCGTTCATACGGATGCAGCATCGTGAGCGTCGATGACTTTCGCCGTCACAGCTGTGATGAGAATGGAGAACCGTTTTTCAAGCCAGCAGGAAAAGGGCTCCTCGTGCCTTCATTCGCATCCTATCACGAAGCACCTAACAATATTGCGCACCCGTGGCATCATTTAGTGTTAGATGCCGAAGAATTTCATAAACAAGCGGGTACCCGTCTGTACACATATCAAGAATCACGAGCAAAGCCCCGATATGAGCGGTTGGATAAAGGAACAGAGGTTACTCAGTTCCTGACAACAAGGGTAGAAAGCTTGAGTGGTGATATCATCCCACCTGCTAGTCAGCAATCAAGTAGTGATGAAGATATGCTACCAGGAGCGTCCCACCGTATAATTATCAGCCATAACGAAGATGACCTCGTACATGCCCGACGTCGAAAAATTCATCTACTAGGTAATGGCGATTACGCTTGAAGCATTCAACGTTTAGGTGTTAGGCAAACTAAGCGAATGCGCTCAGGTTCTGGCGCGCATTCGCTTAGTTTGCCGGTATTCATGTGCCGCAGCTTCGTACACAAAACAAATTTCACCATGGTTAGCATGGACAGCCGCGGCAATATCGTCCAGCGATACCTGAAAGAACTCCTTGCGTTCATTGGCCATATTTACCCGGCGATGCTGAAACATTTGGTGCAATCGGCGTTCCAGCATTGGCGCATTATCACACGAGATAATGGCATGCACATCGAAGGGGAAAGGAACCGATGCATTGCTTAGCTCGTCGATTCGGTCCGTTGGCTCTAATCGCCGGGTCATCCCAATTTTGTAGACGTGCTCTCCAAAAGAGCCAACGTTTGATATCACGTACACATGTCCGGCAGTGGTAAGCTGGGCCTGTGCAGTAGCCCGGCGGTTCGTTTCCTGAGCTTTAGATAAGGACTTTCTGAGTTGTTCTATTTGTTCTGCGTAACGGTGGCGTTCACTACCAAAAGCGTGTTGCGCTTGCTCGGTTGCCCGGCGTAGTGCATCCGTACAGAATGCCTCTTCCTGCTGTGCTTTTGCCCGTTCCTCCTCTAGCTTCCTTGCCTCGCGCAGTTCTTCTCGAATCTTGGCCTGGGCTTCACGTTGCGAATCTTTATCTGTTTTAAGTTGGCGGCGATAGGCCTCCATTATGAATAACTGCTCCAAGCGCACGTTCAAATACGACTCCGTCAATGTGCACTTATGCGTGGCAACCAGACGGTTTATACCGGCGAAGGCTTGTCGGATTCGCTTTTCCTCCTTCTCTAACCCATACGGTTTTACTTGGGCAATTGCTGCTTCACATTGTCCGTTAAATGCTCGCAGCATCAGGTTTAAGACCTGTTCCTGCCTACGTTGACCTTCCGCGCGGTTGCCACCAACAGTCCATTCCCCTTGGGCAATCGCTGCTTTCTTATTCGCAAGCATCTGTTTTTGTCGGCTTTTCACGTCATCCAAACGCTGCAGGAAAGCTGGAACGTCAAGCTGAAAGCGGTCTTTTGAATACCCAGTCGCTTCAACCCGCGCAGCTTTGTGGTGAGCATCAAGGTCTGCCTGAACTTGAACTATAGAGTCCCCTAGCTGACGTAAGGTTTTAGTCAGCTCTGCTTGCTGTTGCAGTAGTCCATTATTCTCGCGGGTTATCCGCTGATGAACGGCTTCTACCTCTGCCAAGCTTTTAAGCCGAGTGGTCATAGTTGCGTTTTTGCGCTGCAGTTCCTGCATGGCTGCCTCACGCTCACGCAAACGGTTGTACAAACGATACAAGCCTGCCGCCAGCCCACAAACCAGCAGTAACAGAATTGCTGTAGATGACATATAGGTTCAGTCTATATCACGTGTTTTAATACGTCCTCGAAGCTGCTGGCCGTAATGTATTTAGCGGGTTCATCTATGCCGGCGGCCAGGGCCCGGAAGTGGACTTTGCCGCAGTCAATCTTAGCACCCTCCGTGCCGCGCAGGTCCTCGTGGAAGAGGCTGCCCTTGGTTTCTATCACGAAGTATAGGCGTTCGGTACCTTCCTTTTCAATCAGCACTGCCCAGTCGGGGTTGTAGTTACCCAGCGGCGTAGGTACTTGGAACCAGCCGGGTAGTTTGGCGAAGACCTTCACAGCCGCATTGGCTTCCAACTCCTCGGCAAAGTTGCGCTCTACCCCGCTGGAATCGAACAGCACCTCTTCGTACACCGATTTCGTAGCGGGCACCATCTGCTTCAAGTAGCCGGATAGCTCCTGCTCCTCGAACAGCTCCTGAGCGTAGTAGTGCTCGGGGCCTAGCCGCTCGTAGCGAATGCCAGCCACTAAGGCCATGCGCTTGGTGCGGTTCAGTATCTCACTAACCTGGTCAATGAATTGCTGCGGGTTACGTTGGAAGTCGGTAAGGCGCTTGCTCTCGGTGAGGATGTGTACCAGGCTGCGACGGGTAAGCTGTGTGCGGTCCTGCAGTTCAGTGAGGATGTCGGGCAATTCGCCATGGTTCTCCTGCAGGGCTGAGGGTAGCTCTTTAGCGTTTTTGCCCTTTTTCTCGGTAGCTTCCACGCCGCCACGACCAATGACGATATCGGCGGTGCGAAAGCGTGCTTGGGCCCGGGCCACTGGGGGCATTTCTTCTACGGCAAGTACAGAGTCCTTTAGCAGCTTATCATTGTCAAAATCCACGCGGTAGGTAGTGCGCTGGCGGATACGGGCCCATAAGGCCTGAAACTCCGGGCTTAACAGGACCTCTTTGTTGACGCGCACGGCTTTGCGGTCGTTGGCATTTTTGATGTCGAGCTTACCGGCCAGCTTGCGTAGCAGTTCGGCAACTGGCTCCTGCTGGGCCTCAAATTCGGCAGGTAACACTAGCGTCCTTTCCTTCAATGCGGTGCGCAGCTTGTCCTGCACACGCCCTTTAGAGTCAACGTAATCCTGGCTGCGTAGCCACTGCCAGAGAGCTTTCGATTGTGCGATGCCCAGAGTTTTGATTTCGCCCGTTGTAGGGTCAGCCACGGGAATGGCGGCAAACTGATGCTCTTCCACAATGCCGAAACGAATGCCAGTGTCGGCTTCGATTTCCTTCTGTAGGTTCTCGGCAAACTCCTCGTAGCCTTCTGTTGCGATGACCGTCAGAGTATTCACGCCTTCAGTACGCACCCGTTCGCCTTGCTGATTCACACTCAGGCGCAGGCCGCGGCCGATGGTCTGGCGCCGCTCCCGCTCCGTGCCGATGTCGCGCAAAGCGCAAATCTGGAACACGTTGGGGTTGTCCCAGCCTTCCCGGAGTGCGGAGTGGGAGAAGATAAACTTAAGCTTCGTGTCGAAGCTAAGCAGCTTTTCCTTATCCCGCATAATCAGGTTGTAAGCCCGTTCAGCGTTTTCTGTACCATTCTTGTTCGCTTCAGTCGTATCCGTCCAGCCGCCTTTCTTGTCCACCGAGAAGTAGCCGTTGTGCACAGCTTCAGCCTCGGCGGCCAGGTCCACTTCCTGAAACAAGGTGCGGTACTTTGGGTCTTTGGCCAGGCGGCGGTACTCTTCCTCAAAAATGCGGGCATACTCACCTTTTTGCGGCGTGCCGTCGTCTGTATAGGAGCGGTATTTCTCCACCGAATCGATAAAGAACAAGCTCAGTACCTTGATACCTTTGGGACGTAGGCGCTGCTCCTTGTCCAGATGCTCATGGATGGTACGCCTAATCATGCGCCGTTTCACGTCGGCGGGGTCCACACCGCCTACTACCTGGCCAGGCTCCATCCACTGCTCGTCGTGATTGGGGCGGCGTAGCTCCATGAGCTGTTTTCCGCGGCCGTAGCGAATCTCGCCAATGGCAAAGTCCGCGTATACAGCGCGGCGGGTAAGCTGCTGCAGGTCATCACCAGACATGACCCAGTGGGTGTTACGGGCTACGTGGGTAAGCAGCTGCTCATCCACTTCAATCTGGGCCTCTACCCGCCCGCTCTTGCTACGGGTGGCCAGCAGCTTCACGTAGGCGGTGTTGTGGTCGCCTTCTACCTGCAGCGCGGCCACTTCAATCTGCTTTACTAACTTCCGCTCATAGGCATCCACTGCGTCGAGGCGGTACACCATGTGGTGCTTGTTGGCGTGGGTAGCGGAGTAGCGCAACGTGCATAAGGGGGAGAGCATGTCGATAGCGCGCTTGCCCTGGCCGTTCAAGCCGCCGTCTACGGATTGAGGCTCGTCGATAATCACCACGGGCCGGGTGGCGCGGATGAGGTCAATGGGCCGCTCGCCACCGGTTTTCTCGCTGGGGCGGTACATCACGTTCACGTTGGGCCGGTCGCTGGCCGCCAGGAGGGTGGCTTCTGCATCGTCGCCAAACTTGTTGATGGCGCCCACAGTCATCACCATCACCTGAATATTAGGGCTAGTGGCGAAGTTGCGTACCTGTCCCAACTTGCCTGAATCGTAGATGAAGTAGTCGAAGGGTACACCGCCGTAGATAGCGCGGAAGTGGTCAGCGGTGATTTGCAGAGTCTTGAAAACGCCTTCCTTGATGGCCACCGACGGCACCACGATAACGAACTTGGTAAAGCCGTAGCGGCGTTGCAGCTCGAAGGCGGTGCGCAGGTACACATAGGTTTTACCCGTGCCGGTTTCCATCTCCACCGTGAAGTCGCCCGCAACCAGCTTTTCCGACGGGCGAAGGCCGTGACGCAGTTGCACGCCGTGCAGATTATGCAGCAATTCTTCGTTGAGCAAAGCCAAGCGGTTGCCCACGCCCAGCTCCGTTTGCACAAAGCCCAGCGCCTGCTGCCCATCAGACGGAGCGGCGGTTACGGTAAACTCGGTACGGCAGGTTTCCTGGCCCTTAAACAAGTCGCACACAGCTTCTATAGCGGCCTGCTGGTAGTCAAGGTTAGGTTCAAAATGAAGTTTCATAAAGAAAATCTAGAATAAGTAGCTACCGAGCAGCCTACGGATTAGCACTTTACAGCAGAACAAGCAAGAATACCCATTCTGGCAGCGGTTGAGTTCGTAGCGTGGGGCCAGTTTGCTACCGGTCAGCATTAAATAGTGAAAGCGCCGAAGCCTACAAGCTGCGGATATTGCGCTTGTCAAAGCCGGCCTGCTCCAGGATAGCCGTGAAATTGGCCTTGGCGACATCGGTGCGGAAGGCGCTGTCACGTAGCACAATTTGGCTGTCACCAACGGGAGCCAATTCTTGTTGCCAAGCCACCATGCCCTGAGCCAACGCTTCCACTTCTTCTTTCTCGATGCGCGGAGACAGACAAGCCATGAGTGTGCCAGCACCTACTGCATAAAGAGTATGGCTGTCGAATGCGCGTTCCTCTATTGGTACTGTCAGCGACAGACCTAGCTTTATCAGCAGTTCAGTGAGAATATCCTGCTCTGTGCGGCCGTCTTTCAGGTGCTCTTGAGCAGCAAAGAGGGAGCCAGTAATATCTTGTGGGTTAGGATGCCAGGGCAAAATATTTGTAGTGTCAAGCTTATAAACGCGGAAGCCCAAATCACCTTGAAAGAGAGGCGATTCACGCTTCACCTTCTGCGAAGCTCGACGGAGACGCTCTTTTGTTAGCTCGGCAATAGTGAGCGGCTTGCCTATCGAGGTGCAAAACGCAGCAGCCGTTTTTTGGTCTTTATTCGTAGGGTCGAGTGGTTCAGGTAACTGCACCAAAATGTAGCGACGGGTGCCGCCATCAACAGCGTTTTGCGCCATCACAGCATGACCTGTAGTACCCGTGCCAGCAAAAAAATCAATAATTAATGAGTCTTTGCTAGCTCCAATTAATATAAAGTCGCGAATTAACGCTCTTGGTTTGGGAGGGTTATCAAATACTTTGACACCAAATAGAGACTTGACTTCTGCAGTTCCATTGCTGCTGCTATATTCTGGCTTATAAATAGTTGATTTGGGCTTACTAGTAGGAAGCTCACCTAGTAAAGGGCGCTGCTTTTTGTAAATGTTTTTGCCATTACGGCCATTTATAACCAGCAGATTAAATGGCTCTTCGATGATTTTCCTTTTGCTCCAAGTCCAAGAAAGCTCTTCTTTGTCTTCATTTATAGGCCACAATATCAAATCCTCTTTAGATACAGGAAGGTCATCATCAGTCACATATACATTGTCATCTGAATTAATAAAAACAGGAAACCATCCTTTAGGTCTGCTTTCGCGTGAAGCATCTTGTCCAGTGCGGCGCAATGTGTCAGCGCGCTTATACATACCAATCTCATCCTCCTGCCATTCCTCAAGGCCATCTTCTGAAACTTGTAAACCATTCAATGTACACTTATCTTTATCAAGGGCGTATACAATAGTAAACTCATGAGTGTCAGAGAATCCAAAAGCATCATTATTGCCTTTGAGATTCATTATTGTTGGGAATATTCCGACACAGTTTTCTTGCCCAAATATCTCATTTAAGAGGAGACTGATATTTGATACCTCTACAGAATCAATAGAAACAAAAATTACCCCGTCTTCCTGTAATAAATTCCGCGCTAGTTTCAACCGGGGATACATCATATTTAACCAGTCGGTATGGAAGCGGCCAGATGTCTCTGCATTAGAGGAAATCTTTTTGCCGCCTTCAACTTGTCCGGTCAATTCCTGGTAGCTTTTGATACTGTCTTGGAAATTATCCGGATACACGAAATCCTTACCGGTGTTGTAAGGTGGGTCAATGTAGATGAGCTTTACTTTTCCAGCATAGCTCTTTTGGAGAAGCTTAAGCACCTCAAGATTATCACCTTCAATCATGAGGTGCTGGGTCGTGTCCCAATCAACACTATCAGTTGGAATGGGGCGTATTGTGCCAGTACTAGGAGTCAGAGCGATTTGGCGGGCGCGACGCTTGCCATGCCAATTTAAACCATATTTTTCCTCCCGTTCATCTACACTCTCACCTAGCAACTCGCGCAGCACATCCATATCCACTTTGCCTTCGGTGAAGGCTTCTGGAAATAGCTGCTGGAGGCGCTGAGTATTATCGGTAACCACGTCGAGGGAGCGGGCCAGAGGGTCTTGGGCAGTAATGGGGTTCACGGAATCGGAGAAGTAAGCGTAAGGATTGGGTGGAGAGCTACAAGCTCAGCCTCAAGCTGTCGTAGGCGAAGATTGAGTGCAGCACGGCGGGCTAGCTGCTTTTCGCGCGTGGCCTGACTGCGCAAGGTAACTTGTTCCTGCTTGAGGCGGCCATGCGCGGCCAGAGCTTCGCGTAGAGCCGCCGCCTGTACAGAAGTGGCTGGCGGGCAGTAGTGACCCGTGATATTAGCCGCAGCCAGGGCCACAGTGCGGTCGAGCCAGCTCTGGTACAACGCACTCAGATGCGATGCTCCCACGGCCGGCAATGTCAGGGCTGCCAGGTAAGCTGCCGGCCCAACAGGTTTCGGACGGGAGCCGGCCGCCTGGTACATGGCTTCCGACTCAGCGGCGTGGGATGGCGGAACCAGATGTAGCGGCTCCGAGTGGAGCACTTCGAGCAGCGTGAGGCGGTCAGCGGCATTCTGGGCCGGCCGCTTGTGAGCCAGCGAGACAATAACACCACTATAGTTGTCGTCGACCGGTCCCATCGTTTCAGCCAGCAGCAGCATGGGGTAAGGAATAGCGCGGTGCAGCAGCTCCAGTAGGCGGGTTGTGGTAGCCGGCGTGGCCGGGCGCAAGCGCGCACTCACCACTACCACTTCTAGCACGTCGATGTCGTTGGCACTAGCCGGAGTGGTGGAGGCACGGTAGGCCGCCACGCCGCAAAGGCTAGGCTTCAACGTGGCCAGGAAGCGCAGTTCTTCCAGCCCATCTTGCACCAGGCGGCGGTCGGTGGCCGGCAGTACTACCTGCTCCAGCAGTAATTTTTTGGGGACACGCTCATCCACCTCTACCTCAGCGGGCAGGCTCAGCGCAGCGTACACGGCAGCGATACTCACGAGGCTACTTCCTCCTGCTCAGTGATGGGTATACTTACCGCAGCTGCTGCTGGGGTGCTGGTATTCGATGTTGGAACAGTCTGAGCCAGCACGACCAGGCAGGCCAATACCTCGAAGTCATTCAGGCCAGCCACTTCGTCCTTGCGCACGTGGGTGCCGCCCGCCTGAAACAGACTAGCCATGGCTCGCTCTTGCTTGCGGCCATTGACGGCTGCCACGGCCGTGGCGAGTTGCTCACGTACTGTGTCCATATCCTGGCCCTGGCGAGTGGTTGCATCAAAGCGGGCGCATGCACCTGCATCGGGCAGGTCACGTCCCACGCACAGACGTTTAAGGCGGTCCAGCGTTTGCTTGGCTTGCGAGTAGGGTAGAACCACGACTGGGTATCCGTCAGGGCCAGCCTCCTGGCTCACGTACACTAGGTAGTGCGGCGCTAGCGGATACCCTGGTTCGGGTGTGGTCCGTGCTGTGCCACTTTCAGCCCGCAGGCAGAAGATGGTGCCGGGGGGCAGCGTGGCATCGGATAGCCCAGCGGGTGTGGCCACGGCTAGTACGCCCACGGGCATGCGCTCTAGCTGTTCCAAAGCGCCAGGCTGCCGCAGCAGGCCCGCCAAGTCCATGCGGAAATCGTTTAGGGTTAGGTCAGCAATGGAGAGGCCGCTGCTCAGGTCTTCTAGGTCAATAACCGTTTCCTGCAACTGCAACAGCTGCTGACGGCGGTATTCCAGGTCATTCATCTGGTCACCCGAGGCTACTTCAATGAGATTTTCCTCGCCCGTGGCCGAAATGTCCAGCAGCACCATACGGCCGCTCACGCGCTGCTCCAGGTTGATGTATTCTTCCAACTGTATGTTGGGCCAGAAGTTAATCAGCTGAATTTTTGTATTGGGCGAGCCCAGGCGGTCAATGCGTCCGAAGCGCTGAATAATGCGCACCGGATTCCAGTGAATGTCGAAGTTGATTAGCGCATCGCAGTCCTGCAGGTTCTGACCTTCCGAGATGCAGTCGGTGGCAATGAGCAGGTCCAAGTCACCCTCGCCAGCCAAGTCGGCGGGACGCTCGCGGGCCCGGGGCGCAAAGGCTGTCAGAATGCTAGTCAGGTCGGAGCGCAGGCCGGGCAGATTATTGCGGTTGCTTCCTGTTCCGGTCACGAGGGCCGTGTGTACGCCCATCTCTTCGATGGCCCATTGCTGCAGCTGGTCGTAGAGGTAGCGGGCCGTGTCAGCAAAAGCGGTAAAGACGATAATCTTGCGGTTACCTGGGTTCAGAGGCTGTTTCAGCTTGGCCGTAATGGCGTCGCGCAGGTCAGCTAGCTTGGCGTCGCGGGTAGGGTCGATATCGTCGGCTGCGGCCAGCAGCGTGGCTAGGCGGTTGCGGTCTTCCTCCAGGTCCTGGCGCCAGCGCACTCGGTCCAAGTCCGTCAGCAACACCTTGACTTTGCCGCCCACCAACAGCGGCTCAGCGGCCGGGTCATCCAGCTGCAAATCCTCTAAATCAGGGGCTAGCTCTTCCAATTCCTCCAGGGCCGTATCTAGCCGCTCCAGTACTTGGTTGACGTTGTCCAGTTGCCGGCGTAGCGTGCTGGCAAACGACGAAACCGAGCTTTCCATGCGCTTAAGCAAGTTCACGCGCATCAGTTGAATCAAGCCCTCTTCGCGGTCTACCTGCTTGAAAATGCCCCGGTCACCTCGCAGTTTAGTGCTGTAGTGCTGGTCATAATAGGCTTGCCGGGCGGGTAGCACGTATTTCAGCGGCGCATACGCGGCCAGATTCAGACGTAGAATCTCCCGGTTGATGTCGCGAATCGAGGGAAAGCGCTGCTCTAGGTCGACGTCCGACTTGATGTTAATGGGCTTGAGCCGCTCGGGAAAGCGGCCCGTTTCGGCAATGCCGTAGTACTTCTCGATGTGCTTGCGCGAGCGGGCAATGGTCAACCGGTCCAGGAGACGGAAATAGTCGAAGCCCAGCATCTCTAGCAGCTTGGTAGGCGTGCGGACCGCCGTTTCCAGCGTCAGCCATTGGTTAAACTGTTTTTGGGCGTGCCGTACCGTGGCGTCAATGCTACTGATGCCGTGCTCGGTCAGCGCGTCGTCCTGGCCCTCTGTAATGAAGGCTATCTGGTTGCGCAGGTCCGTCAGCCGGTTGTTCACCGGCGTGGCCGACAGCATCAGAACCCGAGTTTTCACCCCGGACTTGATAATCTGGCGCATCAACCGGTCGTACCGGGTTTCGCCGCCCTGTTTGGGGTTCTTCTTGTTGCGGAAGTTGTGCGACTCGTCGATGACAACTAGGTCGTAGTTGCCCCAGTTGACATTGGCCAGGTCAATGTCTCCCGACTGCCCCTCTTCCCGCGACAAGTCGGTGTGGTTGAGGATATCGTAGTGAAGACGGTCATCAGCCAGCATGTTGCGCCGGTCATTGGCCTTGTACAAGCTCCAGTTGTCGCGCAGGCGCTTGGGTACGAGTACCAGCACCCGGTCGTTGCGCAGCTCATAGTACTTGATGATAGCCAGCGCCTCGAACGTTTTGCCCAGGCCCACCGAGTCGGCAATGATGCAGCCGCCATGACGCTCCAGCTTGTCAATGGCTCCCACCACCGCATCACGCTGAAACTTGTAGAGCTTCTGCCACACTTTGGAGTTGCGGATGCCCGTACCCGACTTGATAATACGCTCTTCGTCTAGCTCCTCTCCCAGCTCTTTGAATAAGTGAAACAGGATAAGCTGATAGACTGTAATCGGGGCTTGGTGGGCACTCAGCTCGTTGAGCTGATTAAGTAGGTCAGCTTTGCCTTCCTCATTGGCTGGCATAGTGCTCCACAACTGCCCGAACCACTCGGCCAATAGCTCAAAGTCCGCCGCGCTTTCGGAAGACTGTATCAAGCCGAATTGATTGCCCGGCGTCAGGCCCAAGCCTTCTGTTGTAAAAGCACAGGCCCCAGTAAGCACGCGCTGGTTCTTGGGGTCTTTTGGATTGGCTGTAATGAGGGTAGCCTGCGGAATGGGACCGGCCGCCCGCCGCACTTCAGCTTTTTTCTCTAACCACTTGGCACATTGTTGAGCAAGCCAGCGCGTCTGAAGACGATTGCGCAATGGGCGGTCAGCCGCCGTACCTAATAGGTCCAGGTCGCTCAAGCCTACTGCTGGTAAAGCCAGTTGCACGCTAGCTAGGCGGGTCAGTTGCTGCTGTAGCTCTCCAAAAGCAAATAGTGAAAACGCTGGGGTGGCAATCGAAAGCGTAGTGTCGGACGTCAGATACTGGCGCAGCTCATCTGCTACGCGCTCCGTTCCACTATTGCGGATAAGTTTCATAGGTAGTACCCAATACGAATCAATAGCGGCGGAAAAGCGGCCTGCACGTCTGGTTTTTGATGGAAGACGACGAATGTAAATGAAGCAGCGTTGCGAACCTAATGGCTGGGTGTGCTCCAGAAGGCAAGGCGTTCATAGATAAGAGTCTAGCACTTAACAACCGCAGAAAGATTAAGGTGGCTATGGGCCTGATGAAGCTAGCTGGCCAGAGTGCGGTAGCTCATGGCCAAGCACAGTTTTATACTTTACCATGTAATTCGTCTTCAAGACTGCTACTTTGCGAGCCGAGGCTGTATCAGTCTGATTGCAGCTAGCCCTATCGCATGAATGAACTTCGTCTAATTGAAGCTTCCCCCTTAAAGTCTTTACTAGCCCTGCTGAATGATAACAGCCTCCCTGTTGGACCAGTTGTCGTGCAGTATGCTGACTATGCTGTGCGCAACTCAGGAAGTCAAAACCCGCAGCCGCTACGGTTCACTTGGCAGCGAGGTAGCCAGCGGGACTCGCTGACTTTTGCGCTGGTTACCTGGGATACGGCGGCTGGCCGGGCCTCGCTGGGGTCCTACTTGGTACTCAGAAACGCGGAAAATAGTGAGATGATGGGCTTTTCACTGGCCCAATTACCTCAAGACGATACCCACGTGCTGCTTGGTTTTAAGATGGGAAACGGGGAAGGTGGCAAAAACCGCTGGTTTGGCCGGCGACGGGATGACCCACGGCCTCCGGATGCTACCATAGAACTGGCCCGTGAGCTAAAGCGGGCCTGGCAGGGCTTATTCTCTGAGGTACTGACAAAGCATCCCACTCTGAGTGGGGAATGGTTGGTACTAGCCCGGCTGCCCCTTGACGACTTACGACCGGATGCGGGTTTGAACCGTCACATGGCCCTAAAAACGCTGGTGCTCCAGCAGTTGGTCCACGCGTTTGTGGTGGCCGAAAAGCTTCGCGACGAGTCTTTTTCCGGGTTTGAAAATGTAATCCCGGATGAAAAAATACCAATTCAACCAGTATCTGCTATCACCCCTGTTGCCTTGCATCCTCTAAATCAAATTCTGTTTGGCCCTCCCGGTACTGGCAAAACGTATGCTACTGCTGCCTGGGCGCTCGCGCTGATTGAGAATAAGCCGTTTGCTGAAATAGAAGCCCGCTACCGGCACGACCAGCGCACTTTACAACGCGTGCTAGAGATGTATAAATCGCGCAAGCAGGTGCGATTTGTCACGTTTCATCAATCTTTTAGCTACGAGGATTTTGTAGAGGGTATCAAGCCTAATCTGAACGGAGAGGGCGAGGTATCCTATAAGGTAGACCCCGGTGTTTTCCGCCTGATTGCCGATGATGCTACGCAGGACTGGCTGCGGTCAACGGCCGCACCTGGGGTGGTACTGGAAGTAGACAAGCTACCTTTTCCGTTAGTATATGAGGCTTATATAGCGGATTTGTTAAGTAGGCTAACGGCTAGCCCCGACGGAACGGTTTCTATTCCTACAGTGGGGAACTACTCGGCAATTGTGACGGCAGTGTCGCCCCTAGGCGTTATTAGCGTGCGCCATAGCACCGGTCCGATTCAGTATAACATAAAGCCATTCTGGACAAATGCAGTCTACGAACGCTATGCACAGGCCTCGGACATCGTGCCGATGAACAAGAAGATGCTGGAAATCGGTGGCCCCAACGCCACTCTGCAATGGGCCATCTTCAACGACCTTAAAACGTATGAGTCAGCCCACCGGCAAGAGTTGGAGGCTCAAATAGTAAATGAGGAAGTAACCGAAGTGATTTCGGATACCGCCTCCAATTACGTCCTGATTATTGATGAGATAAATCGGGGCAACGTGGCCAGCATTTTTGGGGAGCTTATCACGCTGCTGGAAGATGACAAAAGGACTGGCACAGATAACGCGCTGAGTATCATATTACCGTACTCTAAAGATACCCGGCCTCCTTTTAGCGTCCCCCCTAATCTGTTTGTGCTGGGCACTATGAATACGGCTGACCGGAGCGTAGAGGCCCTCGACACGGCGCTCCGGCGGCGCTTCTCCTTCGTGGAGATGTCGCCCAAACCTAAATTGTTATCGCCGGCCCAGATGATTTTCCGCTTTCGCTATAAGGCTTCATTTACCGAGCAGCCGTGGCAGGAGCCAGCTTACGTAAAAGCCGAGCAACAGCTTTTTGACTTGCTGGGCTGCCCCACAATCGCAGGGGAGGCGATGCAGAAATCACTCTGGCAAGCACTCAATTCCGAATCGACCGAGCAGCAGATTGAGGATGCGTTTGCTCCAGTCTACTTTTCTGGCGTCAATCTGGAGAAACTGCTGGCTACCCTCAATCAACGGCTTGAATACCTATTGGGGCGCGACTACTGCCTGGGCCACGCCTGGCTGATGGGAGTTGGCAGTCTGGATGGTCTGCGAGCCGCCTTTCGCAACAAAGTGATTCCGCAGTTGCAGGATTTTTTTCCTGGAAACTGGGGCAGAATTGGCCAAATACTAGGTTCCCGCTTCGTTGTCGAGCAGCAAGTGGCTACCTCTCCTTTGCTAGAATTTGGGGAGGAAGAGGAACCCGAAGGGCGCACTCTCTACGCTATTCGGGCTGTTGACTGGACCATAGATGATTTTCGCTCTATTTACCAGAGCACCTCCAAACCGAAGCCTGCGTCCTAATGCCAGCTACTGCCCACGTATCTATCACCGCATTTGAGCACCAATTTGTTCCCTATGCGACTATTCCGCATTGGCAAGAACGCCATGCGCTGGCGCTAGAAGCTTTGCAAGCCCGCCAAAAAGGTGGAAGCTCCTGGTTTACACTTGAGCGTAAAGGAGTTCGCTTTGCTGAGTACGTGGGGATTGTGCAGTTGCCGGGCATTGTGGTAGAAATTCTGCCCAAAGCGGATGCTGTGAACAACGCGGGCAAGCTGACGACTACCGAGTCGGCCGAAATACAGGACCAGTGGCGGAGTGTGCTGCTTGGGATGCTTCGCCAGGTACTTAATCTCCCCCTCTCGGTACCCAGCGCAGCGAATCTGGCCTCGGCGCCTCACCGAATGCTGGATATCTTTCTAGCGGCTTTCGTGCGGGAGGCCGAGCAAGTGTTCCGAAGCGGACTGGTGAAGCATTATCACGCGGCGGAAGGAAACAGGTCGGCCCTCAAAGGGCAATTGCTGTTCAGTCAGCATCTTACTCAGAACCTACTGCATAAAGAGCGATTCTTTACGCGCCATCAGGTATACGACCGGGTTCATCAGCTCAACTGTTTGCTACGAATGGCTTTACAACGGGCTGCTGACCTCGCTTATGGGGCGGCGCTGGCGGCACGTGCGCGAACCTTATTACTGCACTGGCCGGAAGTACCAGAGGTACCGGTACCGGAAGAGCGACCCATGCTTAATCGCAAGACCCAGCATTACGGCTCCGCGCTGGACCTGGGGCTACTGGTGCTTCGGGCTCACAGCCCGAGTTTGCAGCGAGGCAAAAATCAAGCACTAGCCTTGCTATTTGACATGAACAGCCTGTTCGAGGAGTACGTGGAGAGTTTACTGCGTCGAGAGGCTAAGGCAACCAGTTGCCTTGTCCACCCGCAGAAAGAGAGGCAGTTTTGGGCCACTATTAAGGCGCGCCCTGACATTGTCGTCACTATTTTACCATCTAGTACCGACCTAACTCCTCCCCGCACCTGCATTATAGATATGAAATGGAAGGTGCCGAAAAGGGGAAAACCTACCTCTGATGACATTAGGCAGGTATACGCTTACTGTCATTTATGGGGCGCTAAGCACGGGCTGCTACTATATCCCTGGGTAAGCGAAAGTCAGCAACTTCGCCGCAGTGCGTTCGCCCCAAGCCTTTTAGCGGGAACTACCACCGTCATAACGGGGCAAACGATGTTTGCTCGCGTGCTGCTACCAAACCATTCATTGAACACAGGTCTTGGGCGAGAAACACTGGATGCGCTCCGCAAGCTAGAATAATCATCATGCCCTTACAGCCGTGAGCAAGGGGTTATTACTCTCAATGAATCGGACAATACTATTTCTATTCAGCCTGATTAGCACATTGATTAACTTGCTGATGCTACTACCTAGCGGGAAGGCGTTGCTTGTTGAAGATAACTGGTACGCAAGATGTTAGATAGCACTAGCTCGCTTAAAGAACTATTAGGAGCAAGCAGATATTAACGCTAGAACACGCTGGCTACACCATGCGAAGCTGTTTGGCCTTTTCCATCAATTGATGGGAGCCGATTTTTTGGACCTCCCGCACATAGTCCATCAGCTTAATCCATGCTTGACCGTTATGGATCTTATTATCAAATAACACTTTACGTTCCTTGCCTTTGCTGTCGGTGATATAGGCGACAAGCACAATGCCATCAATACCGAACTCTTTCTTTGCGTCACCGCCTGTTTCCCAACCGTCGCGAGTGGCTAGGCGGCATTTTACTCCATTCCACTCCAATGCATTGTCAGGCACCCGCTACCGCTTACTGTCTTGCATGAATGATGTATAAAACTCACAATTAAAGCTAGTTGTCCTTTCTGGAATCAAACAGGTTTCTATGTAATAGAGGGTGGGCAGCGGCCCTCTATTATCAGCTGGATACACGTGACCGTCTTGACAAATGCGGTAGAAAGCAGAACTCATATTTGTGAAGGAAGCGTGAAGCTGGAATTTAAAACGAAGTTACAAACCCTCCGAAGCGTTACTGCTGATACAGATGCCCTTGTTGGTGCACGATACCGAGAGGTGCGTTATAGGGCAGGTTTAACCGACCCGCCGGTCGGCAGAACGTTTCCACAAACCGTTTCAACAACCGCGACTCTTCCAGTACCTGGGCATCGTTTGGCAGGTGGTCAATGAGCGATTGGGAAGCTAGCAGGATGAGCTTAGCGCGTGCGCGGGAAGCCAGCACGTTGAAGCGGCGCAGACTGTATAAGAACTCGTCTTCGCTGCGAATCAGGTCGGGGTCGCCGATGCCGAAGGAGGCAATGACTACGTCGCGCTGTTGGCCTTGGAAGCGCTCGACGGTATCAACAGCAGCGCGGATTTTCTCGGGGTCGTCGTCGGAAAAAATTTGCTGTAGGCGCGTCACAATGCGGCTCATCTGAGCACGGTGTGGGGTAACAATACCAATGGCTTTGTCCCAAAAGTCGTCGGGGCTGTAAGGTAGTAGGCTGGTTGCTTTCTCATCGTTCTCATCAACGGCACCCGGTTGGCGCTCGTGTAGTAGCTGCGACTTGAGGCTACCCCGTAGTAGACACACTAGGGTAGCTACGGCATCGGCCTCAAAATCATTGACTTGGCTGGAAATATCGTCAGTATGAATAAAGGCCGTGGCAGGATAAGCCGGGTTTAGCAGTTGACCCCAGTCGGCCGACCAAGCTAATTCGGTTGGCCAATCGGCTGGGCAGGTAGCGGGCAGTGGCGGCAGGTCGAGGCGCAACTGAGGGCTGTGGGCTTGCAAGGCCGCCCGGTAGCCCGCGCCACGAGTAAATTCGACGAGCACAGCATTAGAGCGGTAATTGACGTCCAGAGACAACGGATTCACGGCCCTAGCCTTGCGCACGAATTCAAATACGGAGCCGACATAGTATTCTAACTTCTCGGGCGGCGCGGCGGCGTGGATGGGAGGCAGTTGTAGGTCATCGCCCGCCAGCACGTAAGCTCCTGTATCGGCTGCCTTTGACACCACCAACGTAGCGGTGGCTACATCCATCTGAGAAGCTTCGTCGATAACTACCAAGTCGAACCAGCGGCTTTGCGTGGCACGGTGCAGCTTCGACGGGCCGGTTTTCGTGGGTATAGCGCTCATCTTGGAGGCGAATTTGGTAGCCACGGCTAGGTTATGTACCTGCTGCGGCACCCCACCCACCACAATTAAGCCTTTGGGAGCTGTAAGCTGCTGCTGCATATCCAGCACTTCCTGACTGGTTTTCTTAACTTTAATTTTGAGCCGATTGATGGTCTTAGGAAGCTTTTCGGGGTCTTCCTGCTTGTACATACTTTGCAGTCGTATAATAGGCACCTCAACGCCGGGCAGCACAGCCCTGAGTAAGTCTGGCAGTTTCTCCAGTACGTTGTCGAGGGCCGCATAGCTAATGGTGGACACGAGCACCCGCAAAGGCTGCCCAGCTTGGTGAGCTGCCAGCAGCGCCCCCGCAATGAGCACCCGAATGGTCTGGCTTTTGCCAGTGCCAGGCGGCCCCCATACTAGGCTCAGTCGCGACTGTAAAGCCCCTTGCCAAGCCTGCCATTGCGAATCGTTCAGTTGGTGCTTCACGCTAGGCAGTGCAGGTTCGAGCGCGGCCCGTACGGCGGCCAAGTTGCGTGGATGGGGTTGCGCCAGCGCCTGGGTATCCCATAGAAAGGCGGCTGCGGGCGTGAGCGCGGCCGGAGACTGCGGCATGGTGGTAGTGTTCAGCGTTTGCGCCAGCAGGTCGGTCAAGGGGTCATGTTGAGCAATTTCCGGAAACCCGATGCCTTCAAGAGTATCCTTCACTTTGGGCGACAAGAAGTCCTGTGCCACTTTATCTAGCACTACCTCTCGCGATAAGTTTACGAAGCCAGCAGCCTCCAACGATTCAGACGGGTTGTCATTTCCCTCCGCCAGCGTGACGTAGGTGCGGTCGTCGAGGCGTAGGGCAATCAACCCGGTATGTCGTTCAATGGCTTCCACGGACACACTAGTTAGGCCCGCGTCGACGATGGTTTTCGCCGAAACTGAACTGCCATCTTTCCGGCGCACGGTATAGCCTTTTGGTAGCACCAAGCCGTAGGGGTTTTGCTGCAAGAAACCGGGCTCGCTGCGCGGCGAAATCGCGAAGCCAATATCGCCGGGCCGCACGTTCAAGTCGCGGGAATCGGGTCCCAGCTCATACACCAGCAGCCAGTCATCGTCCACTAGTATTGTCTTTTGCGTAGCCTGTAAGCGTTGCAGGGCCTGCGTGCGAGCGGCTCCCATTAGGCGTAGGGGTAAGTACGCTGCCCGAAATTTGGCTTCGCGCTCGTACACGGGCATAGCCCGCGTCGTGTAGACCTCCAAATCGTCCAGTGCGGCATTCAGACGTGTGTATTCGTAAAGCAGGCGGCTCAGCAACGGCATTTTCGGCAGCGCCCGCTTCGGCCGCTCAAATAATAATGGCGCGGTCAGGTCGGAGTTGCCCAGCTGCTGACGCAGGTCTTTTTGCAGCCGCTGTACCACCGTATTTAGGTATGACAGCTTGGCCCGGGTAGCCCAACCAATCTGGGTCAGGGTCTGGAGCCAGTCAATTTTGGGGTTCTTATTATCGCCCCATACTTCATGGATGCGCTCAGCCGGCACCAAGTCGCTGAGAGCATCTCGGTAAAACGTCCCGATTTCGGGCGGAGTGATAGCGTTACCGTAGTCGTTGTACTGCCGGGCCACGCCATACAGCGTGTAGTGGTGCGGTAAATTAGCTTTTACCGTGTGTTGCACCACCCGGCTCACCACCGTGAAGGGGCTCCGCACCGAAGCCTCTTCGGGGTGCGCTAGCAGCTCGCCCGAGGGAAAGAGCCACGCCACGTCGCGCAGCTCTTTATCTTCCATGATAGCAGGCAAATGGCGGCTGATAACCCGCTGCAAATGCCGTAGCTGCGCCTCGTCCCACAGGTAAATCTGGTAAGAAGAACGCCGGGCAGGCTTGCTCGCAAACCGACTGGCGCGGCGACCCGCATCGAATTCCGACGTGTCGGCTATATCCGCTTCGTCGCGGTCGCGCACCCAGTTCAAGATGCCTTGTAAGGCTCGCAGAAACTTCAGCAGCTCTGTTTTCTCGTCGCTTAATCGGGGGCTCCTGACCGTGAAGACACCGTGGAATTTCTCCTCTACCTCTTCGCCTTCCGGTTCTTCGTCACGGCCCTCTACCCACGCTTTGCGGCCTATTTGCTTGGGCGGCACGGCCTCGCTAGCAGGCTCACGCCAAGCCGCCCGCAGCCCAAAAGCGATAGTAAACGCACTGGACAAGTCGTAGTCCAGAAAGAGTGTTATCCGCAAGTCCGACCACCGAGGCATCTGGGCATCGGTACCAGTGTCCGGCATCTGCCCCGCGCCCTGCCCAGCCAGTGCTTGAGCCCGGTGCGGAAATCGTACGCGCTGGCTTTTGAGCGTCGGGCTTCCATTTGTGAAGACTTGGTCGTCGGCGGAAAGAGCTGCCAATTCCGCTACCGTTTGTAGGCCCAGTTGACGAGCGTTGCCCCGCGATACGCCCGCTACACGGGACAAATGCTGTGTAGCCTCGGCCTGAGGCCAGCACCAGGTTTCGTAGTAGCTCACGCCATTCCGCTGGTAGGGAGTAGCACCTGCTTTCACGGGCCACGGATATCCCAAGAAGTCGCATCCACTACACGAATAGTCTACGTGCCAAGCCAGTTGCTGCCACGGCGTGCGCAGAATGACCGGCAGGTCGTCTTGAAATATCCGCCCTAAACGGGCCGCAAATACTTCGAAAGGTGCCAATTCAATATCTTCTTCTAGCGCGGCAGCCAGCGCGGCCAGCGTCACAGTCTGGCCGCGGGCTTCCAGCTTCTGGCGGGCCATAGCCACAGCCGAGGCCTCATGGCTGCCGGGCCACACCGCCGAAGCTGCCACTACCACAAATCGCTGCTGGAGTGCCGGTTCCTGAGCCCGCAGCCAGCCGGCGAGAGTTAGGGCGTAATAGATAACCTCGGCAAAATAATTGGCACCTGGCTCGGCCGAGAGCTTGATATCGATAATACGTAGTCGTAGCCGGTCGTCACTTGCCTTCAACTCTGTAAGCGTACCATCGGCATTAACCTGCTGCCAGTAGCTGGCCCGGTTTTCGGGCTGGTGCGCCACTGCCTTGCATGCAGGTAGCACCTGAATGATATCAGCCCGGTTGTCACCAAGTGCCAGAATGTTACCAAACTCATCTTGCAAGTCAGTCAGCCCCATGCCCTCTCGGAAGGCTTCTGTATTGGAAGAGTAACTAGCTTCCACAATAAACTGATGCGGTCGCAACTCCCGATTGAGTACATCTAGTAACAATTGCTGCTGCATTCCTTTTTTGGGCTGCAAAACGCTTCCGGCCCCAAAAACTTCTTCCAGCTCGGCTATTTTCTTTTCCTGCCACGCATACCCCATATCCCCCGCACTGCCCAAGCCCGCTCGCTGGTCCTGCTTCACCGGCATGTCATTATCTCGCCGGTAGGAATCTAGATACATATTCATTCGAAACTGCCGCTTACAGCTACTTCGAATGAAGGCAGATAAGGCTTTTTTCTTAAATGATAAGACTGGCTGTTCGTCCTTAGGGCTTGGTTGCACGGCAGAAATCATTACGCTAGCGGATGGGGTGTTAAATCTACACCAACGGCTCGAAACCCCAATTCCCGAGCCGCAATCAACGATGTATTGGAACCCGCAAAGGGGTCGAGAAGCCAGCCCGGGCGCGTAGGTGCCTCACAGACGCACGCTTCCCAGCCAAGATGCTGCTTAGGAGCAAACGTGAACTCGCGGAAGTAGCCCCCCAGCGCTTCTTTGGCTTCATCAGCCAGCCGCTGTACCCGTGCAGAGTTGCGGCCCGCACCCTTTTGCAGCTTTTTACCCATGCCTGCGTCGGAGATGCCTACGGCCCGTATGGCCGTTAAATGGTCCTCAGTTAGCCCTTTTTCTGCAAATAATTTCATGGCCCGCCGCGCCTGGGGGCGTTTGCTATCCAACTCAGCCGAAGGACCTACCTGCCGCTGATGAGGCTTGCCACATGTCTCACATACGCGCTCGGGGCAGGACAGCAGTAGGATGCGCCGCACCAGCTCGACGGGGAAAGGAGCTATGTGACCACTCTTACCCTGGCTGGGGGCTACGTGCCACACGTCGCCGATTTCGGCGGCGGGTAGGCGGTCGGTCAGCGCGAAGCGGTCAAAATAGTAGCCCGTTTCTTTTGGTCGACGCGGGGGCACCAACTGTAACACTGTTTCGTGCCGGCTAGCCAGTCGGCGGGGAGATGGGGTAGGCACACTACTTGACTTGCTCCAGACCAGCCGATGTGCGATGCGCCAGCCGCGCTCCCGCATGGCCAGTTCGAATAGCATGGGAGTGCCCACCAAAAACCCGTTGTGGTGCGTGTCAGCCAGATTCACGAATATGGAGCCATGCGGAGCTAACCACTTTGCCCAACCAGCAACTGTTTCGGCCAGTACGGCTACAAATTGCTCGGGCGTCTCTTCTTGACCTAACTGGTCAGGGTGACCGTAATCACGGCGTTGCCAATATGGGGGAGAAGTTACAATCGTGTCGAACCCTTGAGGCGGGAAGTGGGCGGCGAGTTCCTCCAGGTGGCGCGCGTTGCCTGGTAACACTCGATGATAATCAGATAAGTCGGCAAATTTCTCGCAGGGCATGGTAGTGTCTTAGTCTACAAATTAACGCTACCTCGTCGAAGCATCAAGGTCAGTGAATGGGCCGCGCCATATGGAACAAGCTGTAATCAACTCGTCGGCAGCTCTGTTGCGGTGCTTATCAACGCCGAAGAAAACCGTGCTGTTCTTGACTTATGGTATGTTCTGAACTCGCCGGAGGATAACAATGCTATTTGAAGACCGGCGGAAATATCACGAACTACCCCATTTTACATATTGTAAACGCTCGTTTACAATATGTAAAATCACTAACTTGCGGGGGTTTTGTGCTAATCCACCCGTTTTGTACTGTGACTACTTCACTACCCCCTGCTTGCACCTACACTCCGTATTATAGAGTGTCTACTCAAAAACAGGGCAACTCCGGCTTAGGCCTCGAAGCGCAGCGGGCCGCCGTGCGGCAGTTTGTTGCGGACCCTGCCCAACTCGGGACTGAGTTTGTGGAAGTAGAGAGTGGCAAGAAGAACCACCGGCCCCAATTGCTCGCGGCCATCGCCGAGGCCCGGCGTACCGGTGCGACGCTACTCATTGCCAAGCTGGACCGCTTGAGCCGGAATGCCGGCTTCATCTTCGCCTTACGCGATTCGGGGGTGGACTTCGTCTGCTGCGATATGCCTGACGCTAATACCTTAACCGTCGGGTTATTCGCGGTCATTGCCCAGCACGAGCGCGAGACCATTTCCAAGCGGACCAAGGATGCGCTCGCCGCCAAGAAAGCCCGCGGCGCGCAACTAGGCAGCCCACAGAATTTTACCACGGTCGTGATTGCGCAAGGGCAAGCAGCCATGCAACGCAATGCGCGCGAGCACCAAGCTAATCGGCAGGCCGCTCAACTGGCCGAGCTCTTGAGAGCTAAAGGGCAGACGTTATGGCAAATTGCCGCTAAGCTCAACGAAGCGGGCTACCGTACCCGGCGCGGGAAGGAGTTTCAGGCTACCACCGTGCAGCGCTTGTTACCTGTTCCTGATGCTGACGTTCGTTTAGCCTAGCATTCTATGGGTTATTAAACTGGTAGGACACCTATCTTGATTGTGATAAGTAAAGCTTATCGTACCTAAAGTCACTTTGAAAAACTCCATTGACAAGACTAGGTCTTTCATACTTGCACCTTGGGTTTGCTTTCATCGATAGGTAGACGAAGCGTTGATGACCTGCCCAGCGCTATCCGAGGACGCTTACTCCGGCTAGGAACACCCGTGGAAGTTGGCAGCGCCAGTTGCATCAGCTTGAATAAGCAGTGTATGCACTAGAGACAGATTCTTCAACCCCGAAAGCTGATTTAACCACATTGGGTTGGTTTGTCTGCCTCAGTATGTGAGAACGGTATATCCCACTCATCATCTGCACAGGCACAAGATGATCTTCAATCTGAGACTGGACTGAAACTTTATCCCGGCGACCTGAGAGGTAATCGGCAAACTCCTCAACAACCTTAAACTTAACGCGCTCCATTGTGATCATAGATTCTGGCGAAACATCGGCTTCTTCTATAAGCTCATTCAACCTATAGACTTGGGGCTGATTTGAGGAATCAGCGACCATAGGGTTTCTAAAAACGTAAATATCAAAATGATTTTTACCGCCCAAATCCCCCTCTAAGCCTTTGTTCTCGTCGTGTTTATCATTAGCCTGGTAAGCGTGAATCTGTATGTTTTGGAAAGGTCCCTGCTGAATGTGATAGCTCTCGTGCTTTATCCTTCCATTCCCTTTGTATAAGTCTTTTCCTGGCTCCACCCAAGTGCGGCCTGCAAATCCGTTATGGAGAAGGCTAATGTTTAAATTGGCTATTGCTACTTCATTCTTTTTTAAAGTGATAATAGCCGAAGCATCAATTTCACCAAAATCACTACTAATCTGCCTTAACTGTTCATCTGACCACTGATTAATAGCATTGTATTTTTCGCCAAAGATTTTTTGATAATCTGTTTCAGTAAGTTGAGTTAAAAATCCGTTTGGCTGGATAAACGAGCTAACGATTTCCATTGTGTCTGCCGACTTAGACTGGACTTCTGATGCCTTGTAAAATTGGTAAACTGTATCAAAAATGTGGTAACCACTGTGGGACACTTTTCCATATCCGAAACAATAGGGATGGTACTCCTGAGAAACAATTTCACTTGGCAGCCGCCATTGCCCATCGCAGTGATAAGCTTGAACAAAGGTTACTGGGCAGTTAGTGATTTTTGCGATTTCACGGATTTTATCTTGTACAAACTGAAATCCTTTGTGAAAACGACGCTGTGAATTAACCATGAACACTGTTTCCTTTTTTAACTGAAGCTTGCTGTACTTCTCAAAAAGAAACATATAGTCATCCAATATACCTTCTGCGGAAGTCATATTGCTCACTGCATCAGCCTGAGTAGTAATAGGCTTATCAATAAGTATGCTCAACTCATTTTGCAGTGCCCATTCAGCATAAGCCTTATGAACAAGAGGTTCAGTAGCAATTATTACTCCTGCAACCCCTTGTTCTAATACAAAAGCAGAAATCCTTTGCGCCAAATCAACGGGTATGCCATCTGAAAAGGGCTTGATAAACCACAATTCTATCCCTGGGCTATCTTTAACAGCTGCGCGAACAGAGTGCTCTTGGCTCTCTAGGTCGATTATAAGAGCAAGCTCTATGTGTTGAAGTTGCCGCAATGCGGGTAGATATACCCGCTTAGCATGTGGCCCACAACCAACTAGAATAATGCGTGTCTTGCTAATCAAATTTCCCACTGAATATTAGTCTCAAAATACTCTTTGGCTACTTATGCCCAATAGCAAAACCAAGTATGGTTTAATGCAAAATTAACAGCAGGGTTAAAATGGAATTTCCCCACCAATTGTGACTCGTTTAAGCACGCGTCTAACGCTGGAATCAAAAGATGGCCGATAGTGAATTGTTGCTCGGTTATCCCAAAATACTAAATCGCCTTTCTTCCAATGGTGCTCGTACCGGCAGTTAAGATTTTGAATGTGCTCGTTCAATACGGAATAGATACTCATGCCCGCTTCATAGGAGAGGCCCGCAATTTCCATTTCGTATGCACCGTTTAAGTACAGCACTTTCTCGTGCGTTAGCGGATGCGTGCGTACTAATGGGTGCGCGAAGGTTTCCCCAGGAGGAATGTCTTGAAATCGATTCACATACTTGGCTGAAACTGAGCCGAACGGTCTGTGAAAAGGATTGTAGGTAATCAGCTCCAATTCCTTGATTGCATTCCGAGTTTCGGAATCAAGGAGACTGTGGGCTTGCACCATGTCAGTCCAGATGGTGGGTGGCGAGCCTTCCTCAATGTCCAGCGCATAGAGTAAAGAGCCGGCTGAAGGACACCGTAGCCATTGGTGGTCGGAGTGCGGCAGCACCTCTTGATGCCCTAAATAAGACTTTGCGAACTCATGGGCCTGGTTCCCAACAACAACGATGGAGCCCGCTGAATCCTTGCTCCCTAAAACAGGGGACTTGTCATCTGGGACAAACGGTGGCCCAAACTTGAAGGCAAATTCCTGTAACTGCTCATCAGAAAGGGTTTGATTTGAAAAGGCTACAACCCGGTAGCGATTGAGCAAATCTTGAATTTGGAGTATCTGCAATGAAGTTACGCCCCCAGCTATGTTGGCATCGTGGACCGTAACTCCTACTCCATTACTGTTTGCGGAAAACTGCATTTTGGTCATTCGGTGTGGACGCGTTCGTTGAAAGCAAGCTGTTTAGCTTGTATTATTTAAGCTCAACTTCCATTGACCTCTTAACTGAGGATGGTTTAGCCTAGCCAATGTAATGCCGCCACGATGAGCAATACTGCGCTGTGATATGGAAATTACTGGGTTAATCCTGGCCCGCTGGGCTTTGGATAGCATTAATGTCAGTCTGGATTTCAGAAGTAGCGTGGGGCACCCATTTCCCGTAGCAAGCGGGTCAGAACTTCAACCCTGAGTCAGCTCCCTTCTGGGGTAGCTAGTGCTCACGACATTGAACGAGAACCAAGCTAGCGCTGCCTGATAGCTTCATGCGTAGTAGCAGCTGTTACAAATGATAATGTCAATGGTGGTTGGTTGTGAGTTCATAATCTGTAAACTTCCAAAATAACCAGCCCTTTCTCAAAATTATTAAACCGATGAATTAATACTTTGTAGTTACTACTTTCTAAGAACAAAATCCATTTTTGAACTATTATAATCTCATCATTTCTGTTCGAATCGTCCAGTAAAATGAATGTTTTATCTGCGAAATACTTATGAAGTAAAGGGATTGCCGGATAGCGAGCTAATACTTGAGTAGTTCTAGGTGGGCCGTCAATTACGAGTAAATTAATCTTTTTTGTAAGATTTAAGTTTTTAGTTTCATACCACTTGTAACCCTGCTCAATGCTATTATAATCTACTATAGGGCAGTGTTGAATAGTAGATACATGCTTAATTTCATTTAGCCCAACATTTTCTTCTGTAACTTTTGCGTACTGGCTTTCATGGTCAATAGACATTACTTCGCCGTGATTATTTAGCTTTAATGCTAATCCAATGATTATTGTGGATACACCAGAGCTTACTTCGAAAACAAAACTGGGTTTCTCCTTAAGAATTACTTCTGTGATTTTTGCAAGAAAATCTGGAGACCCAGCCCAACCCCTGGTAGGAGGTAACAATTTTAGATTAGGCAATACGCGATAAATTGCCAATAATGACTCAAATTGTAAAAATTGGTTTTCAAGTTTTTGTTCAATTTTAATAGCAAAACTTAATAAATCAGAAGCAATCTGTTCTTTTTCATTCAGTCGGATTGAAAAATAATCTAATTTTTTCTCTAATCTTGCTAAGTCCTCACTTCTTTGGTAGATTTTTGAAAAATAAAGTGGCATATAAAAAACTGCCTTTATTATTTCAAGTACTTTTTCTAAACTACTCATCTAGCGCTACCAATTAAACAGCTTGTTGAATTTCCTTGATATAATCAGAGCACTTTGAACACAGCTTATAGCATTTTCTTAAACCTTTCCGAAGGTCAGCAATTTGTTTTTGCCGGATTTCTCCATACCATATATCAATTATATTATCGTGTCTGATATCACCAATTTTATGTAGTCCATAATAATCTAAGCAGCACATGACGACAGAGCCGTCATACTTAATGTCAAGTTTTTTCTCAATTTTAGAACACCCTGCTGCAATAGGCAAGGGTAGCTCCTCCTCCTTATGTTGGACATAGCCTGCTCGGTTGCCAAAGTTTTCACCACCTTTCACTATGTAAAAATTCCAGGAATAATCTTTTAATTTTAGATCTCTATCAAACTCATTGCATTTTTTTTGAAAATCCTCATCGGTTTCCCAGTCATAAACCGAGAGAACAAATTCCTTTATATTATACGTGCTTAATTTCCTGACCACATCTGCGGTCAGGAAGTCACCGTTAGTGAATATATAGTTGTTTAAACCCAGGTCTTGGCACTTCTCAAAAAACGAAAAAATCCGTTTATCAGTAAAAACTTCGTTGTAGAAATGAAAGGAAATGAGTCCCTTGTACTCAATTTCAGCAAGCTCATACAATACCTTATGTACTAGTTCCTCAGGCATCCGAGCTTTCTCACGATTATCCGATGTCCTGGTGCAAAATGAGCAAGACCTATTGCAAAAAGAATTACTTTCGATTGATATCTTCTCAAACAGTGGGTATGGATAGTTGCTCATCTTATAGAAGCTTTTTTTTAAATTGATTTAAGTCGTCGTAATAGGTTATGTATTTTCTTGGGATTTCATAGGCTGATTTTGCTTGTTCGGCTGTGTCTGCTATGCACGTTAAGGCATTACTGAAACCTGCCGCTTGCACAATTTCAATACTTTCCTGATTGAAATCTCCGTGCGGATATGCGATTGAGCTGACTTTACTACCTGTCAACTGTTCTAGTGTTTTCTTGCTTTCATTTACTTGCTTAACTGCCTCATATCTATCAACACGCGTCAGTTTAACATGGTCCATAGTGTGAGCTCCTATCTCAACCCCAAGCTTGCACAGTTCGGTTACCATACTTCTCGAAAGTATTTTAAGCGCTGGATTTTTCAGATTGCCCCATGTGGCGTGCTTGCCTAAGCAATTAACTACCGGGTAAATCGTCGAAGGAAAAGCAAGCGCTTCCAGAACTGGAAAAGCAGTGTCATAAAATTTTTCGCACCCATCATCGAAAGTCAGTACCACATAATGCTTATCAATCACCCCTTTATTGAGTATTAACTCAACAGCTTGATTAAGGGAAATTATTTTATAATGGGATTCTTTTAAAAATCGCATTTGCTTATAAAATTCTTTGCTATCACAAAAACAATCTAAGTTTGTGTGTTCATCAGGAGTTGTGCCAACTTGATGATAGAGAAGAATGTGTATTTTGCCAGTAGCGTTTGTCTGGAGCACTGCTTTCATCTAATAACTTATCAAGTCCATTAAACTCTGCCGAGAAGTTTCGACGCCACGCATATTTAGCTCACATCTAGGTACTTCTAAGTTAGTGATTTTCTTGATAATAATATTGGATAGCCTCTCCTTGGTCAGGTCTTCGGGCGTTATAACTTCCAAATGTCCTGTTTTTTCAAAGAGTTTGATTCTCAAGTGTTGTTCCTTATTATTTCCCGCAAAATCCCGATTGTACACTAACAGGGGTTTATTTGCGGAAACCGATTCCATAATTGAATTGTAACCACCAAGGGAAACTACTAAAGATGCTTCAGAAAGGCATTTGAGGTATTCCTGGCTGTCAAACGTTTTGAACTGAATATCATCGGAGTCCAGTGAGAAGATTTTGTTTCGCTGCTTTTTTGTATCAGCTTGAAATGCACCAGAAAATAACACTAGTCGATACTTTGTCCTTTCATTTATAATTTTATGACTGTCAATCATTGCATCTAGCAACTCATTTCCTAAACGTCCACCCGCAATCGAAGCGAGTACAATCGGAAGCCTTTTATCGGGCTTCCCTGTTGGAATAGGTCTTGCGATATAACCGGTTTGAACGACTGGCACTTTGATTTCGTGAATTTTCGGAAAACTGGTTGACAGGGCGGCGAATTTTTCATCCCCGTGTACAAGCACCATATCGTACCACTTATTAATCAAATCGCAAGTGTAGGAGTCATTCTTATTTCCCTCGCTCGATTCTATAATGTCACGCACACTGCATACTATTTTAGCAGTAGGATTCCACTGTTTTGCTTGGTGAATCAACTCCATTACTTCTTTCTCGAAGAGGAGTCCAAATGGAAAATGCTCCGTAATAATAATAGCTGGTTTGATTGCTTCGAGCGTTTGCTTTATTATGTTGCCTCGTAGCTCAAAACATTGTACCAGACTTTGCGAAGGGTCTACAGGGGTTAGGTGGTTTTCTGTTTCGTTCTTATAGATTGCTGGGAGTTGAACAACATTTACTGTATCAGGCAATTCGAAATTTGGTACGACCTCTCCCCCGTTTAGGAAGTATACCTTGAATCGTGAGCTTAAGCCCCTCGCTAACTCTATCGCCCGAACGTAGTGGCCAATGCCATATACATACTGACAATGAATAACAACGCTTGGGTATGCATCATCTGACTTCAGAATGGCCATTTTTATATTTTTGCTTGTGGAGTAAAACTTGCTTCGCTGAAAATCTTGTTCGGAAGCGGGTTTACTATTTGACCTGTAGGGATTAAATGAATCTAACGTGCCCCTTTCGCAGCATTTTGCTTCCTGGTTAGCAGCTGCAAATTTTCGAAAGTTGTGAGCCCACCGTTGCTTATAGCTATGATGTGGTCCAGTTGAAAATCGAGCTTGTTTTTGCTGCGATAATCGCCTTCGGCACTCTGGTAGTAGCCTTCCTCATCCTGGTGTTTTTCATAGACCTGGTCACTGAGCCACTTCCAGTATCTCGGGTTTTGCTCCCGAATTTCTCCCATTGGTAGTTCTTCCAGTCGGCGCAATTCCTTGCGGTCAGTAGGGATGACGGTAGGGCGATTGTACAAGTCGGGGTTGCTGATGCGGCGAATGGCCAAATCAACTTCGTTCAGAAAGTAGCGTTTATCGTGGCCAAAGAAGGTTTTCCACTGCGACTCGTGCTCATCCCACAGTTGACTTTTATAGGCTTCCTCCTGCGAGCGACTGTAGTCGGCAGCCAGAATATCCTGCGCCACGTTGGTCACATCGAACTTGGCCCGGTCATGCAACTCAATGTAGCTTGGGACTCCTTCCCGCTGATAGTAGTACTGCACGATGTCTTTGACATCCTGCTGGCTGTAGCCGGGGTATAGGTCATGGCCATAGAAAATTTGGCTTTCGATGGTAGATGTCAACTCCTGTAACTGTTCCTCAGACAGGTAATCCGCCACTGGCGCCTTCAGGCCACTCAGCAAATCCGGCAGGGCTACCATCAAGTCGGCGTAGGCCTGCTTGAGGTTGCTGTACACAAGCACTTCGCAGTTTTTCTCCCGAGCCTCCTCCTCAAATTGACTCAGCAGGGAGAAGTGGTAAATACCCAGTGGTAGGCGCTCACTGAAAGATAGATTTTCCAGCTTCTCCTTATCAGCCTTGTCTAGGTGGTCATTAACCAACACCGCGAACTCCTCAATCTTGCTGATGGAGATGAGGCGCACTAGCTGCTTCTGCGTGTTATGCTGCGTGTCGTTGAAGTCGGTATTTTCCTCAATAATCAACCGCTCCGGGTTGACCCAGGCGACCTTATCCTCCCAGTTATCAATGAAGCTGACAATGTAGGCCTCTTTCGTGCCGCCCGCTTTTATGCCTCGCAGGCCCCGCCCAATCATCTGGGTCATCAGCGTGGGGGAGATAGTCGGCCGGGCCAGAAATACTGTTTGGACGTTGGGTAAGTCGGTACCCTCGGTCAGAATGTTGACATTAATCAGTACGTCCAACTCCTTCTCCCGGAAGCGTTGAATGATTTCCTTGTTACCCTTGCTGGAAATTGTCACGCCGGTAGCCTGGTCCCGGATGGAGGAAAGCACATACTCGCAGCGCACGCCTTTGAGTTGGAAAAGCTTTTTTAGGGCAATGGCGTTATCCTGATTCAAGGCGAACACCAGAGTCTGCTTGTAGCGGTCCTTGTGCTCGCAGTAGCGGTTGACAATGCACCAGTTACGCTGGTCGTTCTGCGCAATGGTTTTCGCTGTCAGCTTGCCGATACTGCCGATATCAAAGTAGTTGAGCTTGTCCAGCTCTTGCTTATTAAACAGGCTCAGAACGTTGAAATCGGTATCGACACTCTCAAAGATGGGCTCGGACAGGATGCCACGCGTAATAAGCTTGCGTAAGTCAATCTTGTAGATGATATCGTCGGGGAATACTTTGGCCAGCAGGCCCTGCTCTTCTTCGACAGTGCGAAAGGGCGTTGCCGTTAGCCCAATCATTCGAAACTGCTTGACGCTCCCGCGAATGCTATCAATGAGCTTGCGGTAGGTGCGGGCCGTCGCGTGGTGGGCTTCGTCGATAATTAAGAAGACTTCTTCTTGGTTGGTTAGCCATTTATCCAGCAAGTACTTAAAGCCGGCATTCAGGCTATCCTTGCTGGCAATAATCAGGTCATCCGTAGGCCGGATGTGCACGGGCTTGTCGTGAATACCAGAGATGATACGATAGTTAAATGACTGCTTTGTGCGCAGGATGTCCTGGAAGGCCAAGCGTTCGTGGAAAGTCGCTTTGGCCTGGTCTAGCAGCTCGTGTCGGTGGGCAATCCAAAGTATTTTCTTGTTCTGATTGAGCAGGTTGGTGCACAGCCAATGGGCTGCGGTCAGCGTCTTGCCGCCACCAGTTGGCAACACAAGCAGGCCTGCGAAGGGCACCTTCCCAGACTTCGTGATTTTATCATTCAGGTTCTGCAAGGCCTCTACCTGATGAGGATAAAGCTTGATGCCGCTATCCTGCTTGGCTACCTCAATGGTGCCGGCGTTATCATAGCTTATCTGGTCCTGGCCGTTCTGCATTGTTTTGGCTGCCCCTTCGAGGCGGAAGGTGATTCGTTCGGTACTGCGGTCAAAATGAGCTACTGAGCTTCTTAGCTCGCGCTTACACCAGACGGTAATAGCATGGCCCTCAAAAAACTTATCGATGATACTGACGCGCTCATAGTTGAGGCGCTTGCCCATGCCGAACCAGTCCAGAAAGTTGACATATTTCTTGACCAGCAACTTTCGGTCGGTATCCTTTAGCAAGCCCAGCAGCTCCTCGCAAATCTCAATTACTTCTTGCTCTTCCATTCAAACGTCAGGCAACTACCAGGACTCTCGTGCAAGATAGGTTTCGCTTGCTATGTGGGACAGAGGGCAACAGCGAGCCAAACAACGTTCGCTTTATTATAGCTGATTTACAGGATTATACTTTACCTGACTGCGCGCCGGCCAGAATAATGCTGCTAGTAGTCTTTTTAGATATGAACATACTACCTCAGAGACGCCTGTGCGAGTCAGCGACGAAGTCAATTACTATGTTGCCGAGGGATAACCGTATTTGTTAAGAGGAGCTTAGCAGGTCTAGCGGAAGAGAAACAGCAAGTTGGCAGAGCGGTTTTTACGTTTGGGACAAGTAGCTATTAGCTCCTGCGGAAGCGTCATCTAATAGTAGCTGCAGGTACTGCGCTACGGGACCAGTGGGGTGCCCAGCCTGCAGAATACTCGGTGCGGCAAGTATTATGGTGTGGCGGCGGGCGCGGCTGGTAGCAACATTAAAGGTGGCCGCCTGCAACGAGTGGGCATACCCGATGGCGGGAATGACGAACAGGCAAACATCGCAGGTGAGGCCCTGCACGCGCGCCACTGTATCAACAATAAGCAGACTTCGGGGTGGTACGACCTGATGCGTTAACAGGTGCTGGATACTACGACTGGTAGCCCGGCGATGAGTGAGTACGGCCACGCTCAGCGGTTGTGCAGTCTGAAACAGGTCAGCAACCAGTTGCTGAATAAGAAGCAACGCCGGAGCCGGTGACTCTTCACCTGCTGGCAGGTCTAGTGGAATGAGTACCGGGCCGCCCGCGGGGTGCAACACCTGCCGCAATAGTGGCGAACTGGTTGCTAACGGGAATACCTTATTTGCCGTTTCGGCAGAAGTGAGGTCGTTATCGTAGAAAAGGCTGGTAAAACGAGCGGCCCGCGGCGGTAATCGGAATGTGCGGGAGAGGCGAAAAGCAGGCAAACCAGCATACTGGCTAACGGTAACCAAACCCCGGATAGCTCCCGGCAAGCGAACCAGTTCGGGCCGCTGACGCACGACGGGTGGCAACTGAGCGGGGTCACCGACCCAGAGGTGGTGGTGGCCCAGGCTGCGGGCCAGCGCCAGCGTAGCCAGCAAAGCCTGACTCGCTTCATCAACCAGCACGTAATCGAAGGCGGGTATGCTGACTACCTGCTGACCGGATATTGGTGGGGCTGCGGCAAAACTGGCCATGTGAAAGGTGGCCAGCACCAGCGTGCCCGCCTGGCTAACCAGGCGGGTGGCCGGTCGAAGACCCGGGGCTTCAGCCTGCTCATCCGTTGAGAGCGAAAGTTTAAGCACATCGCCCTGCTCGCGCCATATTGCTAATTGTGGCTTAACTGCCAGCTCCAGCAGGGCACGATTGGTAAGGGCGGTGACCAGCACGCGCTTTCCCTGCTGGAGCAATTGCGCGCATAGCTCCGCCAGCAGAAATGTTTTCCCGGTACCGGGTGGTCCCTGAATAAGAAGAACTCCTTCGGCAGTAAGCTGGCTTTGAGCCAGCAGGAAGGCAGCGGGCTGCTTATCTGGTAGAGGGGCAGGCTGCCAGGAACCTGACTCGGATGGGTTAGCTTCCAGTGGTAGGTCAAGCAGCTGACCGCTGAGACTGGCCGCAGGGCTATGCCGAACCACCTGAATAAGGTTGCGCAGGTAGTCGATAGGTGGTACCTGTGGTCCCAGCACCAGTGCGCAGCGGGGCACCAAACGCGCACTGAACTCAACAGAGAGGCCACGAAAGCCCGCCACTACGTAGCCGGAAGCGCTCGGGTCAGTCCCGTGCCAGATGCAGGCTACTTCAGTACGGTCTAAGCTTTGGGCAGTCAGGTCGCGGTAGGTAAGAGCAACGGGCCAGTCGCGGTGACGGGCCAGCGTATCAGGTGGCAGTAGTAGCTGGTAATGTTCACGCAGGCGCGGCAGGCCTCTGGCAGCGGAGAAGGCCAGAACGGCGTGGCCGGCGGCATCGTGGCGCAGATACAGTGCCACGAATAGTTCGTGGCGTACGTCCAGCAGGTGCCGGGCCGGCGCTTCGGCCAGCTGGCGGAAGTCTTCGAGTTGCAGCCGAATCTCCTCTTCTAGTAGGTCGGCGTGCAGCTGGCGATGCTGGGGCAGGTCGGTAGGCTGGGCAGGCCAGTGCACTGGTAGCATAACGCTAAGCAGTGAGAAGCAGTAACTCGTGTACAAAAGCCTCGCTTAGCCAAGGCCGCAGGGCTTTCTCATATAGTCCATGGTTCGCGGCTAGTTCGTCCCACTGCCAAATGTCAGCAAACTCTACCAGCAGTTCCAGCGTGAAGGGTAACGCCGGGTTGGCACTGAGACGCGCCCACTGCAACTCGTCCGCATTTTCGCGCAGGTATTCAATGGTCCAGTCAATGTGGCGGTTAAGACTACGACGTTCCCAATTACGGGCTAACATCCGTTCTTGGGCATTGGAAGCTTCCATCCAGTCCATTTCCTGCTTGTAGCTAATACTTTGTACAGCACTTACTACAGTTTCATCGTCCCATAGCAGGCCCTCATTATTAAGCAATCCTGCACTTTTCCCATCCCACTTATCCTGAAAGGTGAGAATTAAACTAATGGTCCAATTAAGGCCGGGATTAGTCGATAGATTAGCAAAGAATTCTGAGCTTCTGATTCCGTGCTGATGAATAAGGTTCTCTGACCAGTCTATCAACGGATTGCGCGCAGCTTCTTCCCATTCAATTTCTGCAGAGAAGCGTTTAAGTAGCGAAGGCGTGAGTGGGTAATAGCGGGAAATGGCTGGCCAATCAAGTATTAAATCTGGTACTTGTGACCTTGCCGCTGCACTGGTGAGGTGGACATTTTGCGCCAAAAGGTGCCGGTCTAAGTGCATCGCGTGGTCGGTCAGCAATTGGTCGGAAAAGGGATAGTACAGTTGGAGTAATGAGCGCAAACAGTCGGAATGCTGCACAAAAGGATTGTTCACCAAGTAGCGGGCCGCCTGAGCATCGGTATCGCGAGCTAAGTCGGCCAAACGCTGATGAGCCGCACGCACCTGTTGCACATGCTCGAATACCTCAGTAGCTGAGGCCGCGGCCGAGGTAGGACTGAATATCGGAAAAGAAGTTAAAGGAGCCATGAACGATTGCAGAGCGGTCGAATCAGGCGTCGCAGAGCGGGGCTTGAGCATAGCAGGAGAAGTAGACAGAAGTCATTAGGATTCAGTAAGTAACAGGAATTCATGCACTACTGCATCGCTCAGCAAGGGGGACAATAGCTTTTCGTAGAAACCTAGATTAGCGGACAGTTCAGTCCAGTCCCAGTAGGCGGCAAACTCAGTAAGTAAAGTAAATGAGAATGGCAGAGCGGGATTAGCACTGAGGCGATTCCAGTCCAACTCGCTGGTATGTTGGCGCAGGTCATCAGCCGTCCACGTAAGGTGACGATTAAGGCTACGTCGCTCCCAGGTGCGCTGGCACATGTCAGTGGCAATTTCAGTTATTTCCTCTAGGTCTAACTCTGCTTCTATTGGCGCAATCTTTAGTAGCAGTGCAGGCAGTGTGTCATCTTCCCACGGTAAGGCATCATTGCCAAGGAGACCATCGGTAGAATAATCCCAGTCAGCTGCAAACGTCCGTAGTAGTTCCGAAGTCCAGTTAATTCCTTGATTTGCAGACAAGTCTGTCATCGCAGTAGTCAGTCGACGAAAATGCCTTCGAATGGATTTAATATTCCAATCAATCAAAGGATTGGCAGCTATTTCAAGCCAATCCCATTTGTCGGCATACCGCTCCAACATAGCTAGCAGTACAGGCCGATGAGCGGAGATGCAATGCCAGTCGAGAGTGAATCCCTTCCAGAAAGAATAATCAGTTGCCTTAGTGAATAGATGAATATTCTCATTGACAACTCCACTATTGAGCAGAGGATAGTTACGTTGGAGATACGCTTCTGAAAAAGGGTAGAATCGCTCAATAAGCTCTTTTACCTGAGAATGGTGGTCGCTGAGCGGACCGTGGCGTAAAAAATGTACTGCTTGTGATTCGGCATCCTGCACCAAGCGGTTAACATGACGCTGGGCATCACGGAGCCGACCTAAAGTTGCAGGTAAGTCTTCCGCAGAAGTGGGCGGGCCCCAAGTTGGCGCTTCAACTGAAAAGGAAGAAAGGTCGGAAGACTGGGAAATTGGGGTCAGGTCGCGGTTGTGGTTAGGTTTAAGCATCGAGTGAGGATTAGTTAATCTAGACTGTCGAGCGATTGCCCAGAAACATCACCTTCGACGGGCTGGTGACGCTGCCACAGACCAAACTCCCGGGTAAATTCATCGGCGTGGCTGTAGCTCGGCACATCAAAAACGAAATGAGTTTTGTAGGGTAGGAACTGGAAGAACTCTGCAAATGCCTTCACTCCCTGCACCACCTGCGGCCCGACATCGAACTGCATGAAAAACTGCTGGTTGCGGACCTCAACGGCAGCTAAGCTGATGTTGCGTACTCCGTGCGTGGGGTCGAATACAAAAAGCTGCGCTAGCGGTGAGCTGGCCAGCAAAGTCCATTCATTGGGGGTTATGTATAGCACGCCGCTACCTACCCGCTTGACTACAATCGGAACGGGCTGGCCGTCGCGCGTTACCCCGTGAATGTTGGTATACTCTTCGCGCCAGTGCGTGCAATCGTAGCCTCGCAGGAGCAGCATTGCTTTTACGGCTGCCTTGGCTTCACTACTGAGCTGCGCCTGGTCGTCAGGGGAGGCATTGCCAGCAGGGCGGAGCTTGCGGGTGCTGGGCTCCACGGGCAGGCTGGCGGCAAATCGGCGGGCTTCTTCCTGTTGCGCTACCTGCTGCCGCAATTGCTCAATTTCGGAGCGTAGGGCGAGTAATTCGGTTTCAGAGGTGGTAAGTTGGGTGTTTTGCTGCGCTAGCAACTCTTGGCGCAGCAGGGCTAGCTCATTGGCCGACCACTGCACCTCACGGTCGTTGACCAGCAAGTCGGGCAGTAAGGGTAAATGGCTGGCCGCGACATACACGCAGTTAGTAGTAATGTCCGTCCAGAAAGGACTTATAGCCTGGTCAGGCAGTGGCTGGCCAAGTAATGTACGGTGCTGGGGTAGCAAGCCAGGAAACGTATGCACAGTGGCCCTAACGGCGTCCAGCCAGCGGGGCAAGGGTACCGCAGTGGCCTGATTTTGTAGAGTCGCCCGGTCGTATTCGACTGTCACGCAGATGGGAGCGCCCTGTAGTGCTCGCTGCCATTCGGTAGGATAAATGGATAAGTCAAGCACCAGGTAGCCCGCAGTGCGTGCAAATCCCAGTAACTGAGGCACCGAGACAGCGTGCTCAGTAAGGTGAGCATAGGCCTTGGCATCCAGCAGTAGTACTGCCTCCGTTTCGGGTAATACCTGGTAAGTACAACTGGCCTCGGTGGCGGCTGCGAGATAAGTAAAGATGCCGGCTGTAAACTGCTCAGGTATCAGACGCCGGTATACTTCAGTCAGCAGGGCCTGCTTTTCGGGAGTGGCAATTACCAACTCTTCCCGCTGTAACCAGCTGAGGGTGCGCACCAGGGAAGACTTGCTGTCGCCGGAAGTGGCAAAGCCGGCCAGTAGCTCCACAGCCCTGGCCACCGGCTTGCCCTGGAAAGCCTGACGTAATTGAACCACGGGACTGGTCTGGTCAGCTACGCCGAGCGCCGCCAGAAAGAGCTTTTTCTGGGTCGGACTGTTCCGCGTCGCCCACTCCCTTACCCAGCCGGGCAACTCTTCAGCAGGCAAGCTGAAACCAGGCGCATCTACAGTGTGGGTAAGCTCAAAACCCAATATGTCCACAGTTGGATGCCCCGCGATGGTAGTCCAGTTGGCGGGCCAGTCACCCGAACTGCCGGCAGCTATGGTAGTCCAGCGCTGATATAGAAACTCCAGCAGCGCTGCTTGCCCAGTTGCATCCAGGTTATCAAGCAGGCCAGGACAATGGAAGTGGTCACGCTCAACGCTGGGCTGGCGCAGTAGTTCGAAAGCACTGCCTTCAATAGTCCAGCGCCTCGGCATTTTTTCAAACCCCAATAATGCGGGCAGGTCGGTTCGGTAGCTATCATCCAGCACGTAGGCTGGATTCAGAAAGGGCAACGAGCTTGAGTACCAGGCAGCTTGCAGCGGGCGCGGCTGTTGCAGCGCATTCAGCACCGTAAGCCGGGGGAGCAGATTGGTTGTCCCCAGCGAGCGAGTGTAACGAGCCGTAAGTAACACAAAAGCCAGCTGGGTAGCATTCTGCAATTGGTAGGCATGGAACTGTAAATCAGCCAGTAACTCGGTTTGCAGGCGAGGAAGGTCGGCCGGTGTGCCCAAGCCCAGCAGGTCACGTAAGTGCTCATCAGCTGCAAGCTGGTCGGCCCACTCGTTCACGTAGGCAGAGCGCTGGTCGGAGCCGGGCAGCAGCTTTGCCCGGCTTAGGGTAAGTGTGCGGTCCGATTCGATAGATAAGGTAATGGTGTCATTTTCGGCCGCCCCGTCAAGCAGAAAGGCCGGACCATCAGGAACAGACAGACTGAGCCGGCGGCGGAAAGCCGGCCGATCCTCAACAGCCAGCACCTGCGGGTTAGCGGCCAGCTGCAGCAGCAGGCGGTCAGGATGGTCAGTTGGGTAAGCATCTACCACCTCAAATTCCAGCTCAGGCAGGCGGTCCATATACAGACGCTGCACAGTAGAGTATTCAGAATTAACTACCAGGGAGATGAGCGCCGTAGCAAGCAACTGGGCTTCAGGAGTTTGATGAATGAGCGCCTCGTACAGTTTGGCCTCGCGCAGTACCTGTCGTTGTAACTCGGTCAGCAGCTTGCCGGCGGGCAGCAGGTGAAAGTCCGGCAGCTCGGCAGTCAGATAGGTGATGAGCGGGGCTTGCGTGGTAAAGTATTGCACGGGCAAACCAGCCTGACGGGGAGTCAGCAGGTAATCGTCCCCGTGGGTGCGAATGGTTAGCTGCTGCGTCAGGTCAGCGGAGTCAGCGGTGGCCAGTCGCAGTAATTCGCGCAACTGGCCCGCCGTAAGCGTGGCCGATTGCGAAGGCGTAGAACTGCTCAACCGGTCGGCGGTCAGCTGAAATGGCAGTTGGGCAAGCCAGGGCAGCATTTCCTCCACTGGCACGCGCCAGCCGTAGAGGCTATCCAGCGCGGCTGTCAGATCGGCATAACTTGTGGCCTGTTGTAGCGCAGACTGATAGAATATCTGTGCTTTAGGTGCCCAACCTATTTCCGTGAGCGCTCCCCCGCCGCCCGGTAAGGGGCTTTTGTCCGTAGCCAGCTCGTACCAGTTAGTCACCGTGCGGCAAAACTCAGCCACCTGCCCTGCGGTGAGCCAACTCTTCCACTCTGCCCAGCGGCTATGAATCAGGCGGGTGTATAATTCACTGGGTTTGAGCAGGTAGCCGTTCAAGCTAAGAGCTTCTTCTTCCGGATGAAGGCGAGCTGTCTGAAGCCAGGTTGGTAGCAGAGTAGTAGACTGGGCCAGTTCGTCGAGCGGCTTCACTTCCCCGGCGGCATTGCGAAACAGGGCGAGCTTACGCAGGGTGCCCTCGGCCAGTCCCGGCAGGGCTGCCAGCCAGGTTAATAGCCGGTGCTTTTGCGCGGGGGCGAGTTCAGCATCCGGCAACCGTTGCCGAATACGTTCCAGTAGTTCCTGGCTACCCTGGGACTTACGGCTAGGGTCAAGCCAGGCGAAGGACTTTTGCAGGTGAGGCAGCACCGAGCCAGCCCATTGGTCGGCTAGCACGAACACCGTCAAACCTAACGCTTCGAGCACCTGCTGGTCGGTCGGGTTTACTGCCTCCAGCAGCAGCAGGTTAGGATTGCTTTGCAGTTCATTAAGACTGACACGCTGCCCTAACTGGCCGGGACCGAACAGGTCCAGTTCGGAAAAGCGCTGCCAGAGCGTGAAGGTGGATTTGTCAGGCCTGGGCCAGGCCGTCGTCCACTTGGTCGTGGCTACTTCTCCCAGTTCCTTACGTAGTTGGGGCCAGTCTTCTGGCAGCAATGCGTCGAGCCATTGCTGAATGCCTTCTGCCTGAGAAGGACGAGGGAGGAGGTCTTCTATACTCCAGGCTTCCAGGCCAATTTTATCCTTGCCAGCGGCGGCTTTGGTTACCTCGTGGCCGTAGGGCCACTGAAACCATTCCAGATTAACCAAACCAAAATCAGCGGGCACCACGGCCAGCTGCGTGTGCTTGATTTTTACCTGCGCGGGCGGCGCAAAGCCGGTAACCGTTGGCACGGCGGCCTGCGCAGCAGCCAGCAACGGGGTGTAGAAACAAGCTCGCTGCCAGGCATGGCTACTGGCGGTCGGTGGGTCGCTGAGCACTAGGCCCGCCCAGATTCGACAGGCTGCAGTTGGGTCAGCAGTAATCAGTTCCTCTAAGCGAGTCGCCAGCTGACCAGCGGCCAGGCGTAGCAGCTGCTGGTTGATGAGATTGTCGTGCAGCTTCCGGCGGTTCGACTCGACACTGATCACATTGCTGTGCAGCACCAGCCGATAAGGCGCGGTCTCGTCGCCAGCCGGGAAGTATTTGTAAAAGGCCGGTTCATCCCGCAAGGCGGCGGTAGCTGACTCGACGGGAGCAAAGCCTATGCGGATATCGACGGGACTAAGCAGGTCGCGCGGGTCCTTTAGGGAAATGGACTGCCACTCAGGAGAGCCAACCGGGAATGAGAAATCCTGAAACCTGACGTCGTCGAGGCGGGCTACGGGCTGGTCCTGCACCTGAATATGCTGTAACCGGCCCAGAAAGTGCATGGAGCTGGCCACGCCCCGCCGTAGCAGGTCTTCTTCTTCACGCAGCTTCTGCGCCTTGCCCCGGCCCAGGCGCAGGTAGGTAAGGGTGCCCTGAGCAAACAGGGCCGGGTCGAGCTGTGCCGTATGGCGAGCCAGAAAGGCCTGGCAGGCTACCAGCTCATCTGGCTGAAAGGCCACTCGCTCCTGATAGTTCAGGTCGCGAATGATTTCCCCCGGTAAGGATGGGAAACAGGTCAGCAGAATCTTCAGTAGCCAGGGAGCACCGGTACCGGTAGCCGCCATACTAGCATCATAGGGGGCAGGCTCAATAGGAACGCCCTGTTGGAAACCTTGAAACTGCTCCGCTTTTGACCAGCTAAACATCACTGGGCCAGCGTAATCAGCGAGCATTTCGTCGAGGCCACTATCTTCCCCAACAAGTCGGTGCACCAGCTTAAAGCCGATACCAAACCGGCCTATCTTGCCGGGCGTGAGCTTACCTTCGCTCTGGCCAACATTGAGAATGGACGAGATACCGGCGGCAGTAAATGGAGCGCCATTGTTAATGACGAGAAACTGTTCGTCATCGAAAAACAGCCAGCAGTGCGTAGCATCGCAGTCAGCAGCGTTCTGAATAAACTCGTAAATGGCCTGCCCGTCCTCGGCCATTTGCACCTCTTTGGTCAGGAAGCCCCGGATATCGGCTTTCTTCCCGTGCATGAGCTTGAAAAAGCCAAACTGCTCTTCGTGGCTATAGCCTAAAAAATGCTCATTCCATTGGTCAGTCTGTTTGTATTCACGCTTCAGTAAATCGGTGCGAAAGCCCGTAATATCCCTTACTTCCATGCTGTTGAAACCAATTGAGGTTTAACCAAGCAGCATAGTTAGTGAACCCGATGCATAAAGGGCGAATAGTATCGGCCCAGCTTAGCCAAAACGAACAACCTGGTGAGAATGCAATAGTGATTCGGTCGGGTAATGCTGGCTAAGGTGCTGCTGGATTGAATAATTTGGGGAAATTTCCCTAGCGGACTGTATATGAGCTAAATACAAAGGTCAAAAGCCGCTACTCTGGCAGTGGTGGCGGGGCTAATCTTTTACTTAGGTGGCTTCACCCGTGGTGCGGTTAATGGATTAGCTTACTGAATCGTAGGTTTGAAGCCTTGTTTAAAGAATAAGGTCCTATTGCCTTGCTGAAGCGCAAGCCTGCTACCTATGGCTAACTTTTCCCCTATCAATACACTGTATTTTTCCGGGCTACTGCCGACTTCAGCCCCCCTGCTGTGGCAGGAGCTAACGGTAGTACTGAGAAAATACAGCATTCCGTACCAACTGCTACCGTTGACCAACGACATCTGGGCCGTAGACTACATGCCGGTGCAGGTGAGCCGGACGGAATTTGTACAGTTCTGCTATGACCCTTCTTACTTAAAATTTAAGAAGTACGACCACAAACGCACGGATGCCAGCCCGGTAATGGCCGCATTACCACTGCCGACGGCCATTAAAAATCCACTTCGCCTCGATGGTGGTAACGTAGTCCGGGTCGGAGAGAAGGCTATCCTTACCAACCGGGTATTTTCGGAAAACCCAGCTGTGCCGCCGACCCAGCTGCGAGCGCAGCTCAGCGAGGCATTACGGGCCGAGCTTCTCATAATCCCGGCTGACCCGCATGACTTTACGGGGCACGCCGACGGAATGGTGTATGCTCTTAACGAGCGAACCGTACTTATCAATGACTACCAGGGCCAGGAAGCCGCACTGGGACAGCAGCTTGCCGACGTGCTGAGCAATGCAGGCCTGACGTGCATCCCTTTTCCCTACTTTCCCCAGGCCGGCAGCTACTCCTCGGCAGTGGGAGCCTATATCAATTTCGTACGGGTAGGCCCCCTGGTGCTACTGCCCGTCTTCGACCTACCGTCCGATGAGGCGGCTGTATATGAGACGGAGCGGTTATTTCCCGGTTGTAAAGTAGTACCGCTCAAGGTGGCAGAGCTGGCCCCGCTGGGCGGACTGCTGCACTGCGTAACCTGGGGTGTCGACCAGCCCGGCGCACCTGCGTTGCCTACTGCTTTGCCTGATTTCAGCGGGCATTCTCACTATGGAGGGGCTCCGCTCCAGTATGGCGGGAACGTCTTACTGCCCGGCCGCCCCCTCGACCAGCGTGACCGCTACCGGGGCTGCCTGCTGGGTGCTGCCTATGGTGACGCACTGGCGGAGCAGAGTACCCCCACGGGTGATCCAACGCAGGGCACTGCCGTCACGCAGCTAATGCTGTTTACGGCGGAAGGCCTGCTGCGCGCGGAACACCGCGGCATGCAGAAAGGCATTGGCGGGGCGGAGCCGCAGATTATCTGGGAAAGCTGGCTTCGCTGGCTCAGCACTCAGGGCATCGACCGGCCCGGCTGGCACAATCCACGGGACTGGCCTTCGGGTTGGTTGAGTCAGCAGACCGCGTTGCAGCACGCGCGCAAGCCAGCTCCCACGACCTGGCAGGCGCTGACTACCTCCCCGGCGCATCCCCCGCAGCCTGCTGCTAATACCAGTATGGGCGCGGACCCGCTGGTGCGGGTGGTACCGATTGGCCTGTTTCATTTTTATTCCGCCGCCCACGCTATGGAGCAGGCCATGAAGGTGACGGCTTATACTCACGGACATCCCGTGGCGCAGGCGGCCGCTGGCTGGGTAGCTGCGACGATAGCTCTGCTGGTGCGCGGGACATCGTTGAAAGAAGCTGCCCGGGCGGCCAATCATTTTCTGCCGCTCGCTACGGAAGCGGGTGAAATATGCCGGCACGCCGTGGGGATGGCACTGCAACTGCATGCGAAGCCAACGCTGTTATTAGCAGCCGACTATCGGCAGCGCATGACGGAGCGCACCGCGCCGGCGGCCCTGCTTGGTGGACTCTACCATGCCTTACAGTTTCAGTACAAGCCGGAAACTGCCCTGGCGGAAGCGGCGCAGGCGGGTGGGCGCGTTACGGCGGCGTTGACGGGTGCGCTGCTGGGGGCTAACCTGGGCGAAGCAGCCTGGCCCACCGGGTGGAGCAGCCGGCACGACTTGGCCGAACTGACTTTAGCACTGGCTGATGACCTGTTCATCCGCGTGAAAGGAGACTCTTTTAATCTGGATAAAGAGTGGTGGGAGCGGTATCCAGGTTACTAATCAAGTATTTATAGAGACATTTACCCGCAGTCCTATCGATGACAAGCCAGCTGTAATTTAAGTCGTTATCGAGGCAGAGTGGAGTCGTCATACCGAAGTACAGACTATGCTCGAAACCTAACCAATGACAATGAAATCGGTCAAGTATGCTTGGTTGCCTCTTGTTTGAGCAGCTAAGCTCCCGCTTGGAGCGGCTTTTTTGACCAGAAGCGAACATTGGCACTTCTACTAAATGCATAATTTTCATTACATAGCTGGCGGTAAAGAGAAGCTTTAAGGTCAAGAAGGAAATGACGCGTTTCTCTGAGTAATCCAAATTTATAAGCAGCGTGTGCGGCAACCTCATAGCAGGTTCATCAATGAAGTGAACGAATAGAAAAAGACCAATGCGCTACTAAAACCTGCTTCTAAATCCACATAAAATATAACTTATCTAATATGCTGATAAAAAACCAGCATTCTCTCAGCATATTTGTCAGCAGCAACAGGTCTTCACATTATCTCTATCTCGTTACATTATAATGTCGCAACTACAGGCAGGCTATGCCATTGAGGAAGTAGTTCGATTTCTATCTACCCCGCAGTTCCGACATCCTGTCCCCGCTGCGCAAGTGCGGGAAATGTTAAACCACCTCTCCTGGTTCGACGTGGCTTCTTCGGTCGCATTTGACCAACCAGGCATTGAACACGATAACGAGGGACTTTGGGCGGTAGCAGCCAATCTAGTGAGCCGAGGGCTACCGACGCGTGCACCCGTGAGCTTAACCGAGGCCCTGCTACACCAGTATTGGCCTCAGGGGGGAGAGAAAGACCTTGTCGCTTTCGAAAAAGGGACCTATAGCTTCACCCTAATGGAGCCGGCTAAGCCGGAGCTATGGGCGAAATGGCTTTGGCGAGCGCTGCACCCCATCGACCCGCGCCTGCAACCTGATACGGCGATTTTGACCCAGTTGCAGAGCTGGGAATCCCACGGTAGCGACTTTGAGCGGCGATTTCTGACGCGAATTATTCCTGCGGTAGATGGCGCGTACCTAATGCAATTGGTGCAGCCCCAGACGTCGCTACGAACCTTGCTGGAATGGGCTCCCGATGAAGCCGAGCAGTTGCATAAGCTGCTGCAGACCAACCCCGAGGATTTCACGGACCAGTCAGTTGATTTTAGCTTACCCCTCCCCTATCCCTGGTACCGCAATGGTGTACCCGTCCGCGGGCTAGTGTTGGAAGTTGACGGCAGTCAGCACTGGGAAGACGAGCTGCAGCGCCGCAAAGACGCCGCCCGGGATAAAGCTACCCGCGAAGCCGGCTGGGTTCCGGTAAGATTGCGCACTGCAGATTTTTCGCAGCCGGACAAGGCTTTAGCTTTCCTGCACGAGGCTACTAAGCAGCACGACTACTTCCAACTTGTACGTACTAACTACGAGCGCTCCCTGTTGACCACCGATGCCGGGCGGGCAGCACTCCTGCTGACACTAGGCCCCCTTGCGGTGGGACGCGTGCACCGCACGCTGCTTGAGTGCATGCTAAATGGGATTTTACCCGCGCACAAAACCACGTGGCGGCTTGCTGTCATTGAGCGCGACGTTCCCTGCGCCATTTGGGGCGTAGCGTGCCTCATCGAGCAAATGCGGGAGCTCTACTGCCTACAGGGCTTAGGGAGAAGCTTACCGCACATCGAGCTTTACGTTGTTGCCAGTTCAGAATTCAAATCCGTTCCCCTCGCCGTTATGAGCGGAGTAGAGGTGCAAGTAACAGAAATCAGTCAAGCTGATCTAGCGGACGATTACGATGTTCTACTGGATATTTCCATCCTGCAGCGGCCTGGCTTTAGTCAGGCACCCGCGCTGCGCCGTACCCCTTGCTTGACGCTGCGAACGGCGCACGCACCACAGCAAGCCAGGGCGTTTAAAACAGCGCCTCTCATTCCCTACGCGCCGCTGGTAGAGCGGGATGGTAGCAGCGAATCGGCTTATCAGGTGTCTGAGGAACAAGCAGAACGGGGGATGGCGCTGGAGTATTTCGTACAAAACATCTTTCGAAAGAAAGGTCTGCGAGGTGGGCAGCTCCCCATCATCAGCCGGGGGCTTCAGGGTAAGAGCGTCCTTGGGCTGCTGCCCACGGGGGGCGGCAAATCACTCACTTATCAACTAGCTGCCTTATTGCAGCCGGGGGTAGCGCTAGTGGTGGACCCTATCAAGTCGCTTATGCTTGACCAATACGACGGCCTGCATGACAACTGGATTGACGCGGCTTCTTACGTGAACGGTTCCGTCCGCTCGCGGGTACAGCGCGAACTGCGTCTGGCTCGCTTGCGCCGGGGAGAAGTGCTGTTTTTCTTCATCTCGCCCGAACGCATGGTTATTCCTGACTTTCGCCAGAAGCTCCAGGATATGTACCGGTCTGAACCTAAGGTAGGATTTAGCTACTGCGTCATCGACGAAGCCCATTGCGTATCCGAGTGGGGACATGACTTCCGTACTCCCTACCTGCGCCTCGGTGCCAACGCACGCACTTACTGCCGCACGTACGATGGTAGTCCCTTGCCATTGTATGGCCTGACAGCGACCGCGTCCTTCGACGTACTGGCCGATGTGCAGCGGGAATTGAATCTGGAAAATGAGGACGAAGCCATCGTGCGTACGGAGGTCTCGGCCCGGCAGGAGCTGCACGTGCGCATTATTCCCATCCACGTGGACGACCCGCTCGCCTTCGATGCGGCCGGCCCTGCCAAACACCAGGCGCTACGGGAGCTGCTCCCGACCGTGCCACGGGACCTAAGTCATTGGAATGGACAGTCCGCGATTAGTCTTGATGAAGACACCCCCTTGACCGTTCGAGCCATTCCGGACCTGGAGGAGGCTACTTTCTACCTGCCTAACAAACTAGGCCGCTATGACCACGCAGGCCTCATTTTCTGCCCCCACAAGAGCCCAAAAATCTCAACTGGGGTCCGAAACGTGGTGTACACCCTCAATGATTCCAACCTAGACCTGCCCCACTTAAAGACCGGCTACTTTATGGGGGGGACAGCTGATGACGGGGATACCTCGGAGCAAACCCAGCAACGGGAACTGGTATCCATGGACCGCATGCAAACGCAGTTCAAGGCTAATGAGTTGAACTTGCTCGTGGCCACCAAAGCCTTTGGCATGGGCATCGACAAACCTAATGTGCGCTTTACCGTGCATTACTGTTACCCGGGCTCTATTGAAAGCTTCGTGCAAGAGGCCGGGCGAGCGGGCCGTGACCGGGCCACGGCGGTTAACTATGTGCTCTATTACAAGCACGACGTAGAGATTCAACAGAACTTCCTGGCCAACGCGTTCAAGGGGAGCCATAAGGAAGCGTGCATCATGCAGGAGCTGCTCACGCGCATCACCTTTCCTACGGCCGAGCAGTGCGAAGAACTGAACGCAGAGCTGGAATTGGCATTCCCGGAATTTCCCGTGAGCGCGTCTCTCTACACACCTCCGGGGCAACCCATCCCACGCTACCTCTACCTTAATCAAGCGCACAGCTGTAGTTATGGCCGCGTGGATTTGGCTAAACCGCAGGAGTTAACCGGCGATACGGATAAAAAGCACGCGGATATCTCCTTCACGCTCGCCCAGCAAGTAGTGAACTGGACAATCAACTACCTGCTAACGGAGCTACCCGACGAAGCCCGTATTTCTCAAGCTGCTTTAGTGAGGGTCTTGAGCGGGCGTAGCGTTACGGCCAGCACTCCAGGTATTATTCCGCGCTTGGCGGAAGTCACCGTTGGCAGCAGTCCCGAGCCCCTCACGCTTGGCTTTACCAACGGCACTTTACGTGAGATAAGCGAAGCCGCCAGCACCTTTCAGCTGGAACTGCCTATTCCGCTGCTGCGTAAAGCCGCCGCCTACGCTAATACGCCCGAAAAACTCCTAAGCAATCTGCAAAAAGCTTACAAAAAATCCACCCGATTAGAACTTCGATTGCCCGCTGCGCTGCGCGAACTCATCAAAACCTTAGTACCCCAGCTCCGCCAGGAAGAGGACACGTTTAAAGCGGTCCACCGCCTATGCCTACTTGGTGTTGTTCGGGATTACACCATTGATTACGGGGCCCGCGCTGTAACGCTCTACTTTGCGCCCCGGCAAACGGAGGAAGAAATACTCGATACCTATCGCGCCTATCTACTGCGCTATACTACCCCTCCAAATGCCGATAGACGGGTACTGGCTACCCAGCAAATTGCGGTAGATGGCAGCAGTAGCATCCTTGCCGCCTGTCTCGATAATCTACTGGAATTTACTTATACCGAAACCGCCGCGAAACGGCAGGAGTCCATCCGAGCTATGGGCAATGCCTGTGAGATGGGGCTGAACGGGGAGAACCTAAGCGAGTACTTCGACCTCTATTTTAACTCTAAATACGCCCGGGATGAGTACCTGCCCAAGGATACTCAGCAGGGCCCCTACTTCGACCAGGAAATACTGTGGCGCTACCTGCGCTACATTGGGCATCCCCCTGATAACCTGGGTAAAGAGAAGGACAATGCCAAGCACTTGCGCGGTGCGTGTAGCCGCTTACTACAGGACCGCATCTATAGCGCCAATGGCGTCGTTCTGCTGCTAAGTGGCTTTACTACGCTATTCCTTGAGCTAAGCAAGCCGATTGATAGGCAGTCTGAGCGGCTTCTAGAGGAAAGCCGCTCGCAACTACTTGCGGGCGTGCGGGCCTTCCACGAGCAGGAGGAGCTTGCGCTACCAGCACTGCTGGACTTTGTTCACCAGTTTGCCGCGACTGCGGGTAGCTATGACAACCGCGCAGCGGCCTTTATCAACACCCACATTACAGCGCAGCTGGAACTCGAAATCCTCACTAGCTGGCTTCAGGAATTTAACCATCGCTTCGACGACCGCTCATTACCGGTAGTATTATCCTAAGCTATATGCTCCCTACGCAGCCTTCCCTAGACTTACTCAAACAGGAACTATCCCGTCTTTCCAGCTACACTACAGAAATCGGTAAAGCGCAGCATATAGCTACGGACTCTCAAGCAGCAGCTAGCGCCGTTATTCAAGCGGCCGAAGCGATCGACCAGCAGAGTCGACAGCTACTAGCTGAGTTGAAAAGCGAGCACCTACGCAGTATCACCGAGCAGACCAGCTTGCTGCAACAAGCGTCTCACCAACAAGTTGCGGATGCACAAGCCCTCATCCGGCAAGAGGTAGCTGGTTTGCGGCAGGGGACCGAGACTGCCGCGAAAGCTTTACAACAGGTATTGGAAGAACAGCCACGTATTCTGGCTACGATCACCGCGCAGCATGAGCAGGCCGGCGGTTCCCAGACAGCGTTACTACGTGAAAGCATCCAGGATGGGGCTGCCTCGCTGGACGAGCAGTTTAGTGTGCGGATGCGTGAGCTGCAGCAGAGTAAAAACGATTTTGAGACCGCCATAAGCAAGCAGCTGGATGTATTTACCTCTATCAGTGATAGACTGCAGGTCATTTCCGCTAGCCTGACCGCTTTCCGCGATGCCATGAATGCCGCCAGATTCACGGACCGACTGGAATTGCTAGCCACTCAGCAAGACAAGTTATACGCTCTCTCCGAAGTGCACCAAACGGCGCTGCTTGAACGTTTGACAACGCTTGATAGCATACAGCAGCAGAGCGAACACGTGAGTAGGAGCCTAATGTCGCTCAAAAGCCAAAATACGCTGTTGCAAGCTGTTATCATCGGCGGTATTCTTGTCTTGGTGGCGCTTCACTTTATAAAGTAATCCATCCGAGTGAGTTTTTTGCCACGCATAGCCTGCTCTGGACTGAGTAGGTCGAGTATTCGCGCCAAGCCCCTTATCTGACACTTATTTCGAAAAGAACAGCCCGGATAGTGTGCTTGGCAGCAAGCAGTATGTCTGTTGGGTTGGTCATGGCATACGGTTACAAAATGCCTAAGAGTTTGCATAAGCCCTTCGCGAGCATCCGTGGCCAAAATAAGATTCTACTAGTCAAATGAAAATCCTCTCTCCTGATAGCATTAGCAGCGAACTACTTAACCTCATCCACGCTGCTAACGAGTACTTGGTCTTAGTCTCACCCTATGTGCGCATCGGGCAGTGGGCACGACTAACGGCCGCTTTAACGAGTGCTCAGCGGCGGGGTGTCAAGATTAAGGCGTTCGTGCGCGCTGACCCCGACAACGTCAGCAGTTGGGAAGAGCTGGAAGCACTGGGCATTCGCCCCCACCTGATTTCCAACCTGCATGCTAAATTCTATTTCAATGAAAGTGGCGGCTTGATTTCTTCTTTGAATCTATTAAGCAGTTCAAACGCCAGCGCGCTGGAAATCGGCTGCAAGCTGGAGACCGATACCGAACTCCAGGAACTGAAGGATTTTGTCAAGCGCTATATCATGCCGCTGGAGCAAACCGAACGGCCAAGTGAGGATGACCTCTACTTGAGCAAGGAGAAGTTTACCATCCTGTTAGAAAATGGCTTGCGCAATGCCACCAACAGTCACTCACGCGTTCTTTATCGCAATAATCAGTTTGAAATTCAGTCGGTTAGGAATACTTTCTACTTAAATCTTGACCGGGGCGCTAACCGTGTGGAGATAGCAGCAATCTTATCCGAAAATGAAGCCGATGCCTACGAGCAGCTCCGCGTGCCCTTCACCACGTGCCCACAACTCCAGTACACGCTATCACGCGGTCAAAAAGGACATTATACGATGCTGCACGCGGCCTATGAGCGGCGCTTGTCCACGACCTTCTTGGACCAGTTGCGGCTACCCGAGAAAATGCCGCTGCTTGAAGCACTCATAGAATTTGTAGTTGGAGTGCGGGATTTCAAAAACGCTATATACGCCCAGCCTCAGGATGCAGCAAACTCGTCGCAATGATGCTGTTAATTTTTGCGTGCGTAAGCTGAAGGTTCACCTTTTTAAGGCGCCTAGGTACCAACTACATAATTCCACGATTATTCAGCTAGCGTGCACCACGCTAAGCACTTATTTTTCTATACTATCTGTACTATTTGTCTCTCACGTCTTTTCGCTGGCCAGCTGTAATCCATTCCTGTAGTTCTGACCGAGTAAAGTAAAGTTTGTTTCCACGCTTCGCGTGTGGAATTTGCCGAGCGGAAACCAACGCATAAAGGCGAGCTTTGCTTAAGCGAGTTACTTCCTGTGCCAGCTCAATACCACCAATCTCAGGTTTGTTAATAGGAATACTGCCACGTAGATGAGTTATTATCTCTGCTAATAACAGCTCAATGTTACCTAGCCGACGGTCAATGACTTCGAAAGGGTTATCCATAGGAAATTATCTATAAGAAATGAGCACTTAGTGGAGTGCCAATAAAGCGGATTGATGAATTGGGAAGAGGTCAGAGCCTGGCCACCCCATTATGGCGGGCCTCCCGAGCGAGTTTACTCTGAAGCGCGAGGAGTTGTACCAGAACATGGGCCAGGCTGCCGCCGGCCCGGGCCAGCCCCTGGCCGTGGGCTACGATGCCCGGCAGGCCGACCCGCAGCCCGTTGCCTTTGCCCTATAGCGTGGCCAGGGTCGAGTATTCAACCTCTATCTCGGTCACTTTGTGGCGACGCACGCCGACTGGCGCTTTCAAAAGCTGCTGACGCAGGGCCTGGAATGGGCGGCCCGTTGCTGACCCCGAGCTAGCCGAACTGGCCAAAAACATTCGCTAATCCAGTAGCATTCTGAACGTGCTTAACTACCTGGGCTAGCATGGGTGGGAGTGGCTCACAACGACGACCAAGCAAACCAGGCAACAGAAATCTGGCCTGGATACCACTACTATCGAAAACGAAACGCGCTGGTTCTTTCGCCACCGCGCCCCCTAAAACTCCGGCAGCCGCACGTAGTGGCTATAATCCTCCAGCGGTACGCTGCTCTCAATGCTGCGGAGCACGATCGGCTGCTGCTGGCCATAATCTATCCCAACCTCCATCTATCCCAACCTCCACGAAAAAGCCCCGTCCCTCACCGGGGCAGTGGTAGAGGTTGACGCCGTCATCATCCGCTTCCCAGCGCTGAGCCAGGAAAGTGCCGTGCTGGAGCACCCACTCGAGCTGCGGAACGGGCGAGAGTAGGTGGAAGGCGGACAAAATCATGGGCGCATGATAGCAAGCTGGCTGCTTGCTAGTTTACCTGGTACTAGCTAGCTTAGTAGTAGCGTAAACAGCTACCCTTATGCCTAAGCCCGACCGCAAACCCGACCCTGACTTCGAGCCTGACTACGATACGCCCGATGCCGAGCCCGACGAAAGTACGCCGGACAGCGAGCACGAAGTAGCTGACCCCGACTACGAGCCTGCGGCTGACCCTGACTACGACGACGCGGTGCAGGCCGAGTACGAGCCAGGGGCTGACCCCGACTACGAGGAAGGCGCGCAGGTGGCAGTGGAGCTGGTGACGGCGCCCACACCGGGGCGGCTGGTCGTGGCGACGAGCGACTTTGCTTTCGAGCTCGGCCGTCAGGTGGTGCCGGCGGGCCGCGAGCAGCCGCAGCGGGTAGTGTGGCGGGGGCTGCTTAAGGAGCCCCACCCCGCGACGGGTCTGGTGCTGCGCGTGCCCGTTTACTTACTCGGGGATGGGCACTGGGACTGCTACCGCGAGGAAGAATTGCAGGCCGCCTAATCTACTGTCAGCAAGTCCGCCAGCCGGGTAGTAAACGCGCCGCTTTGCCACTGCGCCTGGCCCTGCCAGGGCGCCCGGGCACCCGTCGGCCCCGGGGGCACGGCACTACCCAGCCGCACGGTGCCGCGTCCAAAGCGCGCATTAAGGCTGTCGAGCGTAGCCATGAGCTGCGGCCGCTCACTACTTACCCGGACCACTGGCGCGGGTCGCGCCCCCGGGGCTTCGAACAAGCCGAGCTGCTGGCCCGTGCTCGGCGGCTCCAGGCCATCGAGCACGACCCCCGCCTTGTGGTAGACTGCGCCGGGCTCCCACAGGCGGCTGAGCAGGTGCTGCGCGTACCGGGCCAGCACCAGCGTGTCGGCCGAGGGTCCGCTGGGCAGCGTGAGCGTCGCCGAGCGCGAGTACGGCGGGGGCACCCGGGGGTCGAAGCGGTTCTTTTGCACGAAGACCGTGAGCACGTAGGCCTGCTCGCCCTGGGCCCGCAGCTTTTCGGCGGCCCGGGTGAGGAAAGCTGACACGGCGCCCTGCACGTCCCCCAGGGCCGCGAGGGGCCGGCCAAAGGTGCGCGAGCAGGTAATGCTCTTGCGCGCCAGCGTGCCGTCTTCGGATGGGTGCAGCCCCGCGCAGGGGTAGCCCTGCAGCTCGCGCACGAGCCGGGCCCCTACCACCCCGCCGAGCAGCTTGCGCGCCCAGGCCTCACTCACCCGCGAGAGGTCGGCCGCCGACTCGATACCGGCGGCCGTGAGCTTGTGGGCATATTGCCGGCCGATGCCCCACACGTCGCCCACGGCCACCTGGCCCAGCGCCCAGTGCCGACGCTGGGCCGAGTCGAGGTATAGAACCCCGCCCAGGTCTGGGCTTTTCTTAGCCAGGCGGTTGGCGAGCTTGGCCAGCGTCTTGGTGGGGGCCACGCCCACGCAGGTCGGGATACCCGTGCGCCGGGCCACCTGCGCGCGGATGCGGCGGGCAAAGGCATCGAGGCTGCCGCCCAGCTGGCCCATTAAGTGCTTGTCCAACCCACTCAGGTCGAGGAAGGCCTCGTCGATGGAGTAGATTTCCACGCCCGGCACAGTCTGCCCTAGATAGTGCATCACCCGCCGACTCATGTCGCCGTAAAGCGTGTAATTACTGGAAAAGACGCGCACCTCGTGCTGCAGGAGCAGCGGCTTGACCTGAAAATAGGGGTCGCCCATCTGTAGCCCCAGCGCCTTGGCCTCGGCCGAGCGCGAGATGATGCAGCCGTCGTTGTTTGAGAGCACCACCACGGGCTTACCCTCCAGCCGGGGCTGAAAGACGCGCTCGCAGCTCACGTAAAAATTGTTGCAGTCCACGAGTCCGAACATACCTAGTCGCGGCTGTGCAGCAGGGCTGCGAGTTTACCGGGGACGAGCTCGCGCACGACGTGCGTCACCACGCCCCAGATGCGCACGTCGTCGCCGTCGTGAATCTGGTAGGGCTTGTAGGCGGCATTGGCCGGTATCAGCCACCAGTGGCCCTGGCGCAGCTCCAGCCGCTTGACCGTGCAGTCGCCGCCCACAACGGCCACCACGATGTGGTTGTGGTCGGCTTCCAGGTGCTTGTCGACGGCGAGTAAATCCCCCGTGTGAATTTCCGCGTCGGCCATGCTCTCGCCCGCCACGCGCACCAGATAAGTAGCCTCCGGGTGGCGAAACAGGATCTTGTTGAGGTCGAAGAGCTCATCCACGTAATCGTCCGCCGGCGAGGGAAAGCCGGCCGGTACCAGGCACGAGAAAACCGGGAGAAAGGAGGGGCCCAGGGGTTCGGGCACGGGGATTAATTCGACGTCGTACATGAGCCAGGCAACGGGTGGAAGCTCAAATGCAAACGACTACTAACTGATTTAGTTGATTTTGCGGCTAATATAATTAGCAGTTGTGCGTGAGCTGCGAGCCAGAAAGCCTCTCCAATGGGTAGTTCATCCCAGCCTGTAGTCCCGTAGATGCAAAGTGCAGTACCAAAAAAGGCCCCAACCTACTGGTCGGGGCCTTTCGTTAATGGTTCTAGCAGCCTACTATGGCGCAAGCACCAGGCGGGTGGTCCAGAGCTGCCCGCTCGCGCGCAGCGTTACGCTGTAGACACCCGGCGCCAGCCCCGTCGGCAGCAGCAAGCAGGGGTTAGCGGTAAATACCAGTGCCTATGATAGCGGCGACATTTCAACGTCTCCGCACTACTGGTGCTGTGTGCTGTCTGAAAAGCTGGTCTTGCCCCCATCATCTTCTGCCTCCGCTTCTGGTGCACGTCGGAATAAACCGAGGTATTTCCCACAACCCACTAGGTCTAAGCCAACCTATTCACCAACGCCCAGTAGGAAGTAGCGCTAGTCGCTTAACCTGTATGCTTCCTTTCTACGGGCACCTCTGGGTGGTAGCGCTGGGTATTTGACCGTAAGAGCCACGCTTACTGCCTTTCTTTTTACTAGCAGACTGGGGTAATCCATAGGCAGGTCACTCACATGTTGCGCCAGTACCTCACCGGCTCTGGCGACGGTATTAGCTACCGATCGAACTCGGCCACCGGGTGGGACACCGGCCCCGTAAAGCTGACCAACTCAGTCAGCGGAATATCCAGCGCCTGCGCCAGGGAGACGAGCACGTCCAGGGTCACGGAATAGCGGGCCGTCTCGATGCGGTAAACCGTGGGCTTGGACACATCCGCCTCGTCGGCTAACACTTGCTGGCTCCAGCCCCGCGCCTCGCGCAATTGCCGCAGATGCTGCCCGAAGGCCTGCAAAACTACCTCATTTTTCACCCCGGCAAGCTGAAGCTAAAAAGCAGCGCCCCTGTAATCACATGTGACTACTTTCAGACTTTCTCCGCTACCTTGCGGCCGTTCGCATCCCGTCCCTCCCCTGCTACCATGACGCCTCCATCCGACCACCACCCCCGTTGCATTCCCTACGTCCAGGCGACGCCGCGCCAGCTTTCCCTGGCCCTGACCTACGCCATGGCGGCCCTGCCCGAGCACTTTCTGACCCTCAGCTTTGCTGGTTGGACCAATGGCCTGCTCGGGCTTAAACCCGCTGTATGGGTGAGCGGGGAAGCCGTCTCGCTCGACGACCAAGCCCTCCAAGACCTGACCCAGCGACTGGCGGCCGCCGAAGAGTTGCCCGAGTTGGACCCAGCCAGCTATCCGGACCGGGACGACTACCTGTCCAAACGTCTCTACAACTATCAGGACGAGGCGCTGGATGCCTTGCCGGATATCGCCACGAACCCGTTGGCCTACGGCAGCCGGGTCTTTAATCTGGTGGTGACCCTGGCGCTGGGCAACGCCGTGGCCGATGCGGTTTTCCACGCCACGCACCAAGGGAGACCGGGCCGCCCCGGCACCGAGGACCCGACACTGGCCCGCGCGACGGTGCACGAACAGGTGCGCGCGCTGCGTTGCGCCCGGGGGGAAGTTGGCTATCAGTAAATCTTTGCTGGCCCGGCGGGCGCAGCCAGTGGCTTACCCGCATTCGTTGGGTGCCGGCTACGCCGGCTCTCCCACATTCGCATGCCTTGGTAGCTCCGTTTGCGCCGGCCAACGTGACTGGCTTTCCTTGCGCACCAGTCTAAAACGTTGCTCCTCGGCAGCTGAGTCGGGCTAGCGCGCCAGTTGAGCAGGTCGGTGAGTACTCCGACCAATGGGTAGCCAGTCCGGTCTGAGCACCCATTACGGCGGCTGAGTAAGTGGCTCAGCCGCCTGGGTGGGCCACTTCTAAGCTTGGAATTAGACAGGCGAAAGCTCCGCGAAGCCGGACGCTTCCTTACGGCCAAGAGGCTGCTACCTACTTACTCTCTTTTTTCTTCCTGCTTACTTTTTAACGGCGATGCCTGCTTCCCGCTCCTTACCCGTAGCCGCTGCTACGCTGCTTACCTTGACCGGAGTCCTGTTAGGCAGTTGCTCCTCGCCCAGCCCGACCACGAATGAAACAGCGCCGACCGCCGGGGTTACTCCTCCGCCATCCCGCCAGTTTCCGTTCGGCGGCAAAGTCGACTCGCTCAACGGCATCGCGGGCCATACCTTCGGCCAACCCCTAAGCGCTTTCCCGAAGATGCGGCTCTTGCCCCCTACGCCGGGCCGGCTGACACGCACCTATGAGTATGAAGGCACCGAAGGCTGGTTCGGCAAGCACCACCAGCAGGTCCGCACGCAGTTCTACTACTTTCTGAACGGCAAATTCTGCCGCTTCATGGCCCTGGGTGACCCGACCGTGCTGCGGCCGGAAGCTACTTACCTGTTCGGGCCCGGTCAGGTCGAGGGCAAGTACCGCCTCTTCTGGGAAGGCAGCCGGGCCCGAGCCGCTTATAGTGAGCAGGCCAGCGGCATGGGGATGGAAGGCCAACTCGATGTACTCAGCAAGACCCTTGAAGCCGAGCAGGCGGCCCAGGCCCAAGCCAAACTCAAGGCCGAGAATGCGCAGTAGTAGCTGCAGCGAGCCGGGTCTTGTCTACTGCGAGGTAGCTTCTTTGGCCAATGCCCAATGAGTCTGCTCCCGGTATAACAGTTACTCGTTCAGGTAACCTTTTGCCCGCTAAAAAGACCCGGTAGCTAACGTCAGTTAGCTACCCATTTCCCGGTCTGACTCCTTTCCTAAGCTAATTGCTATACTCGATGTAAAGGCTTGTGTGCTACGCGCTCGTCTTGCTGCTTGCTCAGGCTGCTCAAATACTTCTCCACCAGATTTTTTGACCTGGGCGATCACTTCGCTTACCATAGAGGCCCCGCCACTAGGATTGTAAATAATGCTTATGCCTATCCGGCCGTCCGAACCGGCTTCCTTGTCAGCTATGGCGTTACTGCCAACGCGTTCCTTTAGCGCGTCTGCCTGGTCTTCAGCTACTCGCACCCGCACGACTTCTTTACCACTATACCGCGTGTAGTCTGCGCACGCTATCTCCAATTTTCTCATCTCCGTTTTCTGATGAAGCCGCGCATTTTCCTCCACTCGGATAGCCTCGTTTACCACTATTTCAAGCTGCCGGCCCCCGACCAGGGGTGCGTCAAACTGTCGCCCGCTGCTCTTCTCTACCACCTGTTGCGACTGGCCGTATAATTTGGGAAGCAGGTCATAGCCGGATTGGTCGGCTTTCTGTCCGAATTCCTTGTGGCTGATAAAGCCCCCCTTAGCCGCTAGCTGACCGAAGGCTTCGCTCGCCCGTTGCGCGGCTTTTTCCTGTTCGTTTAGTTCGGCCAGCAAGATTCGGCCCGGTACGGTAGCTTCCGCCTGTACCAGGTAGTCAGCCAGGCGACGCTCGGCTTGTGGAATTGTATCCTCGCGCAAACTCCTCACCTTACCGGTATCACCCTGCTGCTCGGCCAGGGCTGCTTCTCCTCGGCTGGCCTCCAACAGGATGCGCTCCCGGCGCACGCCATCCACCGCTACCTGCGCCGCTTGCTGCCCAGCTGCCTGTACTTCCTCGGCTTTCTGCTGCTCCTGTACTGCCAAACGCGCTTGCTCGGCTTCCTTTTTCTGCGCTTGGTCCTGCTCAGCCAACAACTCCCGGCCAACCGGGGTAGCCTCTGCCTGCATGCGGTAGTCGGCCAGTCGTTGCGCAATTTCCGGAAGAAGTCTATAGCGCAAATCCACTACTTTCATAATATCTACTGCCGAGTCAGCTAGTTTTAAGTCCCTTTCGGTAGCTTCGAGAAGTGCTTGCTCCTTGCGCATCCCTGCCAATGCTTCCTTGGCTGCTTCCTCATCGGATTGCCGCGGCGCCGCTAGTTGGACCGGAAGCTGTTGCGAGGCTTCTGCTGCATCGTAAGTGTCTACCATAAGTCCTTTTGTTTCTCGTTCGGAGAAGTTGGCTGTCGGGACCGGCTCCTGCAAGTGGTCGTCCACTTTGGCGATGAGCAAGGGCGTAACTACTTCTGTAGCTACGCTCTGCTGAAGCGCTGGAACGCTTGAGGCAATCTCTTCCGCTGGCATAGCTACTGCTTGGTGCGGTGCGACTGGCGGAGTAACTGTAAGGGCTGCCTCGACGACGGGTATCTCCTCGTTTCCGGCCGGAACAGTTGCTGGTTGTTGGGTTGAAAGGGTGATAACCGGTGACTCCAGTACAGCCGGGACCGCGGCCCGTTCCTCAAGCGCACGGCTTCCATCCTTTTGTACTTTCTCGGGTTGTAACTCATTCTGTTGCACCAGAAGCTCCCGTCCGATTGAGGTCGAATTCGCTTCGGCCTCGTAAGTTGCCATCCGCTTCTCAGCTGCCGGAATCGTCTCGAACATTAACTCAGCCATTCGACTAACGTCGTCTCTACGGTCTGCCTGGTTTGCCTCGTCTTTGTAGCCGGCAATCAATACCTTCTCCCGTTGAAAAGCGGCTACCGCTGCCACTGCCTGTTCCTGTATGCGGTCTCGCTCGGCGGTGGCCTGCTGGTCAACTGCACCAGCTTGCCCACCCCCAGCGGTCTCCCTCACCAACGTCGTGGCTAGGACACTTACCTCTACGGGTGGTTGCCCGGTTGGCACTTCCACCAGCTTGACTGACCCGACTTTTTCAGCGGAAGCCAGCATTATCCCCGAAATGGAACCCAGGGCTGCCGACGCCGACGGCAGGAAAGCAGTCGTGGCTTCCGAAACAGTGATGATAGCCTGTTGCTTCAGCTCATTTGCAGCCAGCTGCTTGTTGATTCCCTCGGAGCTCAGGTGACGTCCCAGCTCACTGCCTTTGAACTTATAACCGTCTTTTTCGAAGCTGATACCCGTCGCTTTACCCGCCTTATCGAAGCGTTCTTCCACCCCAATCCCAGCTGCTCGAAGGGCGGCTAGTAGGTGCGATCGTTGCGTTTCGGCGGCCACTGCCTGGTTGACTGTAGTCAGCATTTCATGCCGCGCTAGGTCGGTGCCGCGGAGCCGCTCAGGGTGTTGCAATTCCGGCCGCTGCCCTTGGATGGGAGTGAGGCCGTACTCCGCTATCAACTCTTGCAGCACCAGCTTGGAACGGTAGAAATTTCGCCCGTCATCGATGGTTTTGCTATCGTAGCCCACGCGATTGGCGATGATGTGCAGATGCTGGTTATTGGGCTGGTCGTGGTGGCGAACGATGACATATTGTGTTTTGTCCAGCCCCATTTTTTGCAGATACCCCTCCGCAATTTTCTGCATTTTGGCACTGTCCAGCAAGGCCGCATCGGCCGGGTTAAAGCTCAAGGACGTGTGCCAAACTGGGTAGCCTAGCTTCGGATTTACGGCTCTGCCCAGATTGAAATCACTTATCATCTCGGCCGCGCTCTCCTCACTCACGCCCGACGACGCCAGAATTTCCGCCTGCTTATCCGCCGGCTGGTCGCGCCGACCCGCGAACTGGTAACGCACCAACCCATCGAAACTTTTACCTATGGTAGTGCGGCTAACCATGTTTTCTACTTACTGAAAACGTTTACCTGTTCCCGTATTTTCTTAGCCAAGTCCACTAATGCCGTTGCGTGCGCGACATACCCATCCCGGTTGGCAAGCTTGGCCGTCTGGTTCAGATTGGCGGCCATTCCGGCTAAATCCCGCAGCTGTTTTCGCTCTTCTTTCGAGAGGCCCTGCCGCATCAGCTGGCCCATTCGTTGCTCCACGCGCTTCGTGCCGGCGCCGTCAATCAGCCACCGGATTACGCGAGAAACCGAAATACCCAGTCTGTCGGCAGCCGCGTGCAGCTTGTCATGGCACGCCACCGAAACCAGCGAGCTAACGCACTTGAGTTCTTCCTTATCCTCCAGTTTCGGCCGCCCCCCTTTGTGCTTGTCTTTCTCTTTCGGCTCAACGGGTAACAGGGCCAGCGCCGCGTATTCACTTTTCGTTTTGCGCTTACGCTTCGCCTTCATCTCCACCGGTTGAGTTACCGGTGGTTCCGACGCTGAAGTTGGTAAAGGAACGAGCGATATTTCTTCCGCTTGCACTTGTCTCACCATTGCTTTCCGACCTTCGAAAAGGAAGACGAGCGCTGAAGAATGCAAGGAGCAGTAGGTGGCGTTTAGGGGCGTCATGAGGCAGTAAAAACGGGGACTTTTGCGACCAGCGGGAGCAAAAGCAAGACGTTTACCTTTAGGTAAACCTGTCTTGCTCCTTCTTACGTAATAACGAGTAGTTGCACAGGAATTTCCCCCACTGCCTCACATAACCCTAGGTATTTTGAAATTTACTCAAGCCCACTCCATTTTCCAAATCGACAACCACACAACCCTTATCAATTCTATCGCACCTGGCCCTTATAGTCTAGCAATTCTAATCCTTTACATCTTTCTAATTAACCTCCTCCAACGACGATTTGCAGCTACCCATTTCCGCTTCTGCCTGTCATCGTCCTTTCACAAAGCCAACCATTTTTCGCCCCCCTCCCCCTGCAACTTGCCTGCTGTATTTTGTTCCTCGACTCCCTGACAACCTTGCCTAAACCACTCGATAGCAGATAAGAATCTTCTCACCTAAACTGACTGGCAACCGAAACCATCTCACCCCGGCCACCCAAGTAGCTTCAACTCCTTCTAGTAGAATCAGAAAAATACGCGTAAGAAAAGAAAGCAAAAAAGTCTACCGGATAAGTTAAGCAGCTCAAAAAAACATCCTTTCCTCTGAAGATTCATCGAGCGACCAGTATTTTCATTGTCCTTCTATTCTAGCAGTTCAAAAAGTTCAGCTTTCAGTTCATCGATTCTTACCAGAGACTTCCATTCTCTATCAGCTTTACTAACCAGCCCTCACCGACCTCCATTAGCAAAACTGTAGCCGCTAAGAAATGATACCCTTGCCCCGGCCAAATCAGTCAGCGCTATTCAGAAAGCAAATTCACTAATCCGGCCAGCCCTTTTCTTAAGAATCCTTAGCCCCACTCCACCGGCTATTATCTCTCAGCCAAGCAAGCTTCCGAAACCGCTCTCATCCTCAGTTCCATGAAAAGACACAGCTAGCCTTCTAAAAAACAGCGACACCCGGCTCCACCAAACGCTATCCCTATCAAACCTGAAAAGACTATAAAAAACGAATGCTTCTTTTAACTGGTTTCCTGTTTCTTTAAATGGCACTCACCTCGACTGCGTTGGAACATGACAATACTTGACAACGGGTACGAAGAAAAATGACCGGATTCCAAGCCACTACTTCTCCAGCAGCTCCTCAGACCAATTGACCTTTGCCTGCTGCCCTGTCGTTCTCCGCCAACTCTTGCTTGAAGCAAGTCCGCTATCGTTT
>Ga0265797_10000340_pt1 | contig 85517 bp, 87 predicted proteins | sample P2T30metagenome_FD_192433 | JGI IMG/M metagenome (GOLD analysis project Ga0265797, IMG submission 192433) | Plant litter microbial communities from East Loma Ridge, Irvine, California - P2 T30 | ecosystem: Environmental > Terrestrial > Plant litter > Unclassified | place: USA: California... | reverse complement strand
GCCCAGATTAGGTAGCAGTGGTAGGCGAACAGGCCCAGAGGCAGGAACGCCGTGGAGACAGCCAGCATGCCCACGCCGGCGATTGAGAGGCCGCCGGCGTTGACCGCTCGCACGGCTGCGTCGCCCATGGCGCGGAAGTGGGCGGTGGTGAAGAAGGGGTGGTTTGCAGGAGTGTGCAGGAGTGGGCGCAGGATGGTCCAGCTTAGGAAGGCGCCGTAGAATTCCAGGAGGCTGAGGCTGAGGAGAAGGAGCAGGAAATAGCGGTAGTTGCCTCGGCCGAGGCAGTTGTTGACCCATGGGCAGTGATGGTCTGATTTGGCGACGCAGGTGTTGCAGAGGGAGCAGTGTTTGCTGCGGGCTGGTTTGGGGATGTTGCAGGTTCGGCAGAGCTGGGCGGGTCGGTAAAGGATGTGGTCGTAGGGGTAGTGGTGTGGGTGTTTGGTTTGAGGGCCGAGATGGTGGGCTTTGTGGGTGACGGAGAGGTAGGTGAAGATGTAGGGGGAGAGGACGAGGATTGGCGTGGGGAGGAGTAGGCTTGTTGAGAGGTGTTGGGTGGCGTGGTATAGGAAGAGAGTGACGCTTCCCGTTAAGACGGCGAGGAAGATGATCTGAGGATGATCAATACATGTACTGTATACATTCGAGTTTGGAATATCAAGTGATGATAGGCGGTCAAGCATACCAATATTATGGGATTTTTCTGGAAGAACAAGTACTGGCCGAGCTTCTTTCCTCTCACGGACAGTCTACCTCCAGTGGTTTTCCGATCGATTGCTTTGATTGTATTCGGTAGATGGAGACATAGTGCTCGCTGTAACCAGCCAATAGGTGTCTTCCGTAGCTGAGGGAGTTGGCCAAACAGAGCGACGAACGTGATGAGAGAGATGATCAGGACGCCGATGAGGACCTTGCGTATGATGGCCATTTCTTGCTATGTGCCGTTTGCATACTCCGGACTAGAGTCATGCGATGTTGGTGGCGTGAAGTGTGAGTGAACTTGACATTCAAGTTTGATACGGCCATTTGCTGCTTGGCCAATCGATGAAGTTGGCATCGTAATCGCTATTGCTTGCAGCGATTGAATCAAGTGTTTTGCGGGCACACAACCATTCCTTCTATTTTTCCGAGTCACTCGAAAACAGCAGACTAATTAATTTTGTTGTTTTACTACAAGCATCATCTACTCCTCTACCTTGACCCAACTCTTCCCGTGATCACGCGCGGCTTTTTTCGCGTGTCGCGGGGACGGCGACAGCTCGCCAGCCATCCAATACCGACATCCACTCCTAGCAGAGGAATTCATACCACCACCCAAACACCGAGATACCGCAACATCATGGCGACCGACCGAGTGGTCGTTACCGACGCGACCGATGCGACACCGGCCATCGGCGCGCTCTTCCAAGGCAAAAGCTTCCTGGTCCAGCAACGCGTACCTCAGCGCAACAGCTTCCTCGAGCGCATCAGGGCGAATGGCGGTCGCATCGTCAGACTGGAACTGCAAGCTGATTATATCATCTCCGACCACCTACGAAATGACTGTCCGCCAACCAGCATAAGCTACACCTTTGTCGAAGCTGCCATTCGCGACGGCGCCATTCCGGACATCAACGACCACCGCGCTGGACCCGCGCCTGGCAATGTTCGCGCGATTGGAAGCTCCACGGTTCCGGCCAAGGCCACGAGAACACCTTTTACTCCCCAGGACGATCGCGACGTGTGCAATTGGGTGCACAAGTGCCAGCAGGAAGGACAGGCTGTCAAAGGATACGAGATCTACAAACAGCTCGAGGCTATCAACCCGAGGCACACTTTCCAGTCATGGAGGGATCACTATCTCAAGAAGCTTATGAACAACCTTCCCCCAGGCGTGGCGCCGCCGCCGACATTTCAGTCGCCTGCACCTTATGTACCCAATGTGGACGGAGCTGCTGAAAGCAAAGCCCTAGCCGCTGGCGAGGACGGGCAAGCACATGGAAATGTTGAAGAGGAAGATGATCAAGTTCCCGAGCAACCTGCACCAGAAGGCACTCTGCAGGAGGACATCCGATTCTTAGAGGACAGCATTGACGACATCATCGTCGTCCCGGCTGAAGACCATCGTGTAATGTGGGAGTCTTTGGCCGATACAGAGCAGTGTAACCATCTCACCGCGGTAGAGTGGCAGCGTTTGTACGAGGACACGGTCTTGCCCGCCTACCTGGCGAAAAAGAAACGAGAAAACGCTTCTCCTTCGAAACGGAAAGCTCAGCCAGTCACTCCACAGCCGCCACGTCGACGAGAACCGACACAAACCCAGGATATGCCTTCGAGAGCGATGGCTCGACTGGTAAGCCCCGAATTGCCAGAGGACGAGCCGCAGGACGATGATCCACCGACAACCCCAGAGCTGGTGGCTATGAAATTGAAAGCTGCCCAGGCGAACCAAGCTTCATCTTCGAAACGGCAAGCTCGACCGGCGACTCCCGAAGTGCCACAGGACGACGAGCCTCTTACAACTCCAGAACTTGTCGCAATGAGACAGGCTGCCAGAGCAAAACAGGCTCCGCCATCAGCCACTCAGAAGCGAAGACGCGATACATCGACCCCGCGAGCAAATGTCAATGGCCGCAAGCGTGCTAAAGCCGACGATGTTGGCTTGTTCGCGAATGACGAGCCTGCGAATGAGCGGATGGCCACTGCAAACATGGGTGTGCCCGTTTCGACTGAAACACTAGCCAATCCGAAACGTGGTGAAGACATCGAGATGGGAAACGGAGCAAATGTTGCAAAGCGGTTGTTGCCTAGTGAAGACGCCCTGTTGTCTTCGGAGTTAAATCGTGCGGCGAAAGCTCAATTGATAGCGGAAGCTGATCAAGGAGGCGACGAGTTGGCGCAATCAGCTGCAAAAGCGAAGGGCAACGCGATGCAGCTGGACGATGCTACCACGCCAAAGCCAAAGGTGAAAGGCATCTCCTTGATGGATCAAGCGGATTCGCAAGAGGCTGGCATCATCTCCCCAAGCAACATGGATAGTCCGGCTGAAGCCGGGGTCTTGGACGAAATCCTTCCAGCGCAAGGTCTCCAACTGACCGAGGAGAACCTGGCGAGCCAGCAAGCAGAACACGGCGTAAAGCCAACAAGGGCCGTCGATCTACGCGAGGATGACAGAGACTTGGAGGGGTATGCGACGTATTTGCAGAAGCTTCTGGTTCGCCAGGAGAGTGCAGAGCTTGCGAACAGATCTATGAAAGCGCAGGAAAGTGATCGGAAGAATGCTGATCCTGAGTTGGAGTCTGATCGGGAGTTGAGTCCTGAGAACGATCAGCAGGCTGCAGCGGCGAACGGCGAACTTGATTTCACGAACAACGCCAACGGAGCAGACGGCAATGAAGTCTCGGCGAATGCGAGCCAAGATGTAGACATGGAAGGAGACATCGATCTCAGCCTGGCCGAAGCAGAGGGTGGCTTTGATTTTTCCTCGCAAGAAGTGGACGGACAACAAAAACCCGCCCAACATCAATGGGAGCCGCGGGATGTGCCACGACCCAACACGACGCAGGCCGAGATTGTCATAAGTTCCAACTCGGCTTCGCGCGAGACTTCCACTCCCCCGGAAGACGAACAGATGGACGATGCACCAGCCAGGGCATCTGCTCAAGCCGCCCTCGACACCCAAGCTATATATGAGGCGGGCGCTCAACAGCCGGACTTCAGCTTCCCACTGCCGCCAGAGTTTGACAGTCAGTTGTCCGAGCCAGAACTCCCTCCCAGCCAACCTACGACGAAACCCGCCCCGGCACCTCTACAGCAGCAGCAGCAAAAGCGTCCAACCCGCAAACCCACCCCATCAGCATCAGCATCAGCAACCCCCCGAAAAGCCCCAACAGCATCAGCATCAACAACGCCCCGCAAAACCCAAAAACAAAAACAAAAACAACCCCCCACCACCACCACCCAACCTACCCAACAACCCCCCCAACAGCAAGAACAAGAAACCATCCCCTCCTTCCTCCTCCGCCTCACAACCCAAAAGAATTGCACGCCCACCTCAGTCCAAACCGCCCTCTACCGCACCTCGGCCCAACTGCCCGCCGCCGAATTGGTCGCCCTGGCCGCCAAAATGAACCTGCCGCCTCCCGATCTTCCCGCGTATTGGAGCGAGCGCGACGACGCGGCGCTCGCGTCGGGCGATGGGAGGGTGCTGAAGGAGTTGGCGGGGCGGAAGGGGTGGGGGGAATTTGAGGTTAGGAGGGCGTTTTTGAGGGAGTGGGGGGAGGGTTAGTGTTGGGGTGGATCTGGATAGGGTGGTCGGGGGTTGACTGGATTGGTTTGATGACTTGGAGGGTTATGGTTTGGTTTGGTTTTTTCTTTCTGCAGGCGAGTCGACAAGAGTGGTGCTGTGATGACGATTGAGCCGGCGCTTACTTTCCCGGCCGTTGCTTCATCCTCACTCGGCTGCCGCTTCTCGATGCTTACGCCTGGGCAAATAATTTCTCGTACGCGGGCGATGATGGGACTCTTCTTCAGTCGCTACTTTGGGTTTTTTGCATTATCGGGTCGTCGGGCTATTACACATACGTGTTCTTAGTCTTTACTTTCCACGTAACTACACGGCCACAGTAACATCCTAATGTTTACATTACTAGTTGAACAAAATGAACATCACAGAAACCCATTTGTCCCCACATAGCAATATAGCACAGCCCATACCTTCCCTCTCCTCTCTCCTCTCCGCTTCACGCCTCTCCATTCAACTTCACACGCACAACACCACATTACAACCCTCCACTCTTACTTCCTCTCCAAATTCCCATGCAACGTATGCTGCCGAATGAAAAAACTCGCTAGCGCCGCCGCCCCCGCGAACCCCAACGCAGCAGCCCAAACCCCCCTGAAACTCTCCACATAAGCCTCCATGACCCCCTCGTGCCACCCCTCCGGCAGCAAACCCCCCCTCACCACGTCCACCGAATCGCGAATTCGGCGGATCTCCTCTGCCGCGCCAGGCAAAGCCGCAAACCGCGCCTCCAGTCCCCTTTTCAGGGAATTTTGGAAAATCGCCGACGAGATGGTGATGCCGATTGTGGAGCCTGTGGAGCGGAAGGCGTACGAGGCCGAGGTGATGACGGCTTGGTGTTTGTGTTCTACGGCTGCGATCAGGGAGATGAGGGTTATGGTTAGCATGCTGCCGTAGGCGGTGCCGCTCATGAAGAGGTAGGCGAAGGGCGCGGCGGCGTTGGGGACGCGCGAGGTGAAAGTCGCGAGGATGGCGGCCGCGGAGCCCAGGCTGAGGAGTTGCATGCCGAAGTTCCAGAGGCGGTATTTGCCTGTGGCGCGCATTACTAGGCCGGTGGTTAGGGAGCCGAGGGCTGTTCCGGCGGATTGGGGGATGAGGCGGGCGCCGGCGGCGGTGGAGGAGAGGGAGAGCACGACTTGGAAGTAGATGGGGATGTAGTAGAGGAGGGCGAAGACGGCCATTGTGATGAACCAGTTTGTTAGGCAGGCGGCGGCGACGGTTTGCTGGGCTAGTAGGCGCACGGGGATGACGGGTTCCGAGGCGACGCGGTCTTCGATGTAGATGAAGACGAGGAGGGCGAAGAGCGAGAGGGGGAGGGTGGTGAGGACTAAGGGGTGTGTCCAGGGGACTAGGTTGCCGCCGGAGTTGAGGCCTAGGAGGAGCAGGACTAGGGTGACGCTGAGGGCGAAGCTGCCGAGGAAATCGACGCGGCGGATGCGCGCTGTTTCGGACTTTTTGATCGGGACTTTGACCGTGAAGTAGCTTAGGATTCCGGCGAAGATGATAAAGGGTACTTGGATCAGGAACGCCCAGCGCCAGCCGATGGAGTCGTGGATGGCGCCGCCGAAGAGTCCTCCGAGACCCATGCCTGTACCGTAGACGATGTTGCCGATTCCCTGCCAGATTCCGCGTTTCCTCAGAGGGACCAGGTCGGAGCCGACGAAGGTGGAGATGGTGTTGAGGCAGCCGCCGCCGGCCCCTGCTACCAGGCGGCCCAGGATGATGACCCATTCCTCCGTCGCGAGACCGCACATGAGTGTTCCGATGGCGAAGAAAGTGCTCGCGAACACCAGTCCAGCCCGACGGCCGTAGATGTCCGTGAGCTTGCCGGACAAAGGCTGGAAAGCGGCATTGGTGATCAAGTAGCCCGACGCAAGCCAGGAGAAGAGCGTGAAGGAATTGAAGCTGGCACTAATTGGGCCCGAGAGAGTTGCCACAATTGTAGAATCTGACCATTTACTATTATCAGTCGTCGACTCTCGGGTTTTAAAATGTTGAACGAGAACACATACCAAGCGCAGCGAAAAACGTGCTCAACCACATACTGCCCATGGTAAGGACCAGGCGTCTCGTACTGGGCTCATCGGCGACAGGAACACAGCCAACATCGTGTTCTCTCCTCTCTTGTCTGGCGAGAGCTTCCAAGTCCTCGGTATCTTGTTCGTCGTGTGCCTGGCCATTGCTATCGCGGCGTAACAGTGGCGACCTCTCGTCCACCACGGGCTCGGGCTCCATGACCGCGAGGTTTTTTGGAGCTGACATGCTTGTGATTGCAATCGACCGTGTAGACAGGTCTGCACGTGTAAAAGCGAACGAGAGTCATGGACGCTGGCCGTTGTACTTAAAGTGAGAGGTGACGTTCCCGGGAAGTTCCGTCGTCTCGGTACCGATTGTCGGCGAGGGGCTTAGATAAAGTCAAGCAATAATGCCGAGCTGATCCTTCTCGTCGAGATAAGATACTGCATGATCACTACATACTACATGAATGTCTGATTTTCGTATGTGGTTCGTGATATACAAAGATTAATGCTACATTACATACAAAATACTGTAGATGGTGGGGTGACATTAAAGACTCATCAGCGCGAGTCAAACATTATATCGCACAGAAAACAAGAGCGACGAAAGCCAAGGCAAGCGCCGTCAGCCTTGGAGTCGTATGTCGTGCACCGCTTGCATCGTCCCCTGCACCTGTTGCGGAAGAAGAATCACTTCCTCCTGCAGGGGTTTCGTCGCTCGACGACTGCGATCCGTCTGTTGACGTTGCGCCGGAGCTTCGTGTGTTGGTGGCGGTACCTGTCTTTGAAGCGTGCGCGTTGCTTAATCCTCCCGAGCCTGCGGTTAATGTGACACCGTCTATCTCGAAGGCCGAGCCGCCGGGTGAGGCTGTGTGGGTTGTGGTGCCGTCGGGGATGATCCAGGCGCCGTTCGAGTCTTGTGAGTATGTCACGATCTCGCCGCCAATCGTTGTAGTGGTGGCATGGGTGTCGACTAGTCCGTCTGAAGCGGCAGTCAAAGTTGCAGCATCCACTGTAACGGCAGAGCCGCCTTGGGAGACTGTATAAGTGGTGGAGCCATCGGGGATGATCCAAGCACCGTCGGCATCTTGTGTGCAGGTCAAGGTCTTGGAACCAATTGTCATGACGGATGTGTGCATGTTGACGAGTCCATGGTCGCCGGCGGTCAATGTTGCCGCATCAACTTCCACGGCGGAGCCACCCGGCGCTACGGTGTGGGTGGTGGATGCGTCTGGAACCACCCAAGCACCGTCCTGGTTTTGCGTGCCCTGCAGAGTTTTGCTGCCAATCGTGATGATGGTCGTGTGAATCATTACGCCAGCGCCTTGCCCTTGATCAGAGGTCTCAGAGTCGTTTCCAGTGTCAGCGTTCTGGCCATGGCCATTTGCGCCCGTGTTAGATCCGTCATTTGAACCAGAACCAGAACCAGAGCCGCCAGACGAGGACCCACTGTCACCATTTCCTGAGCCCGAGTCTCCAGATGAACCTCCGTTGCTGTCTGAACCTGCACCACCATCGGAGCCATTTTCACCAGATCCCGAACCACCAGATGAACCCCCATTACCGCCCGAACCTGCACCATCATCTGAATCCTGCTGTCCAGAACTCGATCCACCGCCAGAGCCCCCATCATTACCAGACCCCGATCCACCACCACCTTGCTGACCAGAACCGCCAGACTGCCCACCAGAAGATCCATCACTCCCATACCCACCAGTCTCCGGGAGCGCAGTAAAGTGTTGTCCGTGCGAAGAGTCACCATCGCCCTCCGAAGGCTTCGTAGGAACCGTAATACCAGTCTGGCGAGGAGGCTGGGCCTGGTAGCTGTTGATCGGGCTTGCATTCGACTCTTCACTATCCGTCTTCGAGGCACCGCCGCCACCGCCTGGAGCGGTAGGGACAACAATCGCGGCCTCGGGAGTCAGCGCGATGGGCGGATCCCAAACGCCATCCGGGTGGATGTTGCAGTTGTTTCCCCAGAGGCTTGTGATGGCCTCCGACATGGTGGCGGGAGGCAGCAGCTGCGGCGCGTAGTTATCCCAGATGGTCATTTGCTCTTTGGACATGTTCCTGAAGGGCGCCTGATCCAGGACGACGGCATTGTTCAGGCCGCCGAAATATGCGTCTGCGGGCACTTGCTGGTAGCAAGAGTCTCCTTGTCCCTCCGGGATTGTGCCCATGGTTTCGTTAGAGTCCATGCAGAAATAGTTGAGGTCGGCGAAGTTGAAGCGGTGATGCTCGAACAAAGCGCGGAAACCACGGACGGAGGTCACTTGGTCCGGGTGGACGGGGATGATGGTGTGGTTGATTGTGGTGCCGCAGCCGTCGACACGGCTCATGTATCCTAGAGAGATGGCGACCGTAGGCGATGTAATGGTGATTCCTTCGGTGACAAACGAGTTGGGCGGACCAGTGGGTGATGCGGTGATGGTAGAGCCAGGGTTGCTACACAGATCTCCGGAAGCAGTTGTTATCGGCCAGAACATGACTCTTGCAGTCGATGCGGCTATCTGACAGTTGTCGCACGTCTTGCCATTGTTCGGATCGGTGGACCACGTAGGCGTGTAAGCAGGCGTGACGGTGCACGACGGCGGCTGTAGTGACGCTTGACCATAGATTGAAAGCAGCGACTGTAACGTCGACTCGTAACTACTCGACAAGACTTTGCAGTCACTGGGTGAAATCGAGCAGGGCGGCGGTGTGGGATAGGCAGAATTAAAACTGGATTGGGTGTAGATGTTGGTCCAGGACGCTGTCGAAGTGGTTTTGTTGCCAGTCGAGACGGATGTACGACCGACGACTCTTGGATACCCGTCGCAGAGAGTGATGACGGACGTGACCTTGGTCGTCCCGGGTAGGCGATGTGTGTCGGTTATGGCACTAGATTGTGTTACGGTGCTGAGGATGGCATCGTCCCAGCCGTACCAAAAGGAAGACTTTGCCCATGTGTTGAGGGTTTCCTGGCATTTCGAGGCATACTCTATTCCGGATCCTGTGCTCTCCAGTAATGACTTGTCCTGGGGATGAGGACTCTTGGAGGTATCGTTGATGCCGAAACCAGAAGCGACATAGTCGGCGATGTGATGAGCGTTCGGCGCTGGGGTGGGCTCGGGTGCAGAATCTGCCAACACCCTAGCGTCCAGCAAGCAGAGAAGCAGAGAAAGAAGCGAAGGTGGCAAAGAGAGTAACATGTTGCAAGAAACGACCAGGACAATAATACAGCAATGACAACGCCACCACCCTGTGGTGTGGTGGTCTAGAAAGGACTTGGTGTGGTGTAGGGTAATATAAAAAGCGAGGTGTAGCGCGGACAAGGGAGGGAAACACGCATGAACGGTGGAACGAAGGAACCAACCAATTGTGAATTGACCTGGCCATTATTCAGGCGGGCAGACTAGGAGGGAATGTGACGTCGGCATGGTCGGGCAAGATGAAGGATGGGCAAAGTCGAGGGCAGCAGAGGGTCCCGTCGGCCATGCTAAAAGTCGGGTAGCAGGCTGTGCTGGCCCAAGTAAAAAGTTACTTGAAGTCTGGTTGCTGCAAACTCTCAGAAGGGGGGCGACTTGGCTTGTTCGTGTTCACAGACACGCTCTCACTCAAAAATCAGAGATCCGCGGAATCAGTATGCACCCACGGTCGCTCCCGCCCAGTACCGCTGCAAGGAGCCGCGCGTTAATCAACCAGGTGCCGGGGTTATGCTGTCACTCCTCGTATCCAACCGCTAATCAGGAGGAGTATGACGAGGGCTCAATATTGTAGTACATACGACACCAAGACCATGATAAGAGAGAGATATTGTCAGCGACAGACTGTCAGGAGCATTAATTCCAGCTAAACACATTGAATTCGCACCATCTCCAGCACGAAGGAAGGTCGACGACGTGTAACAAGAACGTTATCATTGCAAGACCGACAAGCAAAAAGTCTATTCCTGCGAAGCTATACGTACAAGTAACGGCTTAGGACGGACTTACTTACTTAAGTATCAGTCAGAAGCCACGTACAGAGCGAGAGTGTGAGCCCAACATCAAAGAAATGAACCACACACGCAGCGCTGAAAACAAGACAAGACAAGGGCATGTCAATCATTGGTATTCGCAGGTCGCACGAGTATCATCAGTGAATAATCCCGCAAATCCTCCAAAAGCTACCCATCCCTCGTCTCACCCAGTATAAACAAACAATCCATCGCACAAAAGCTACAGTTCACGTACCAGCGTAAAGCCACGCACGCCAAAGCCTATTCTCCGATTCCGATCGCAAGGTAATAGAAGGCTACATAGAACTACTGTAAGCCACGCATCCAAACATCTACATACCCTACCTAACACAACTGTAAGCCCCAGCCCAACAAACGGTCTCGCCTCAGCAAGCTTACCTAGCAAGATCATAACAGAACAAAAGCAGAGGAAGCGAACGAGCCCCTCTCGAAGTAGAGAAGTATAGCAATATTGTTATCATTGTCGCAGGACCAGAGACAAACGTTGTCGTAATCATTCAATCTTCATTCACATCTATCAAAGAATGATGATGATGATGATGATGGAAAGTCTATCCCACCACCTAAGCTACACCACCTGCCTGCGCACCTAAGATCTCTTTCTCTCTGCCCGGAGTGCTGGTGGGAGGCAGATATCTCCATCACCCTCTATCTTCTCTCCCTCCAAACACTCGGATATCCCTTCCTCCTCTCCCTCCTCCTCCTCCTCCTCCACACTCCAGATCCAGGTAGCCAGTAAGTAGTGTACGTAAGGTGATGCAAACGTCGAAGTCGTAAATTAAAAATCGGCCGGTACGGCAACAACATCCAGCTGGGGTGGTTGTCGACATCCAGAGAAAAATCGCTCGCTATGCTGTGAAACGCTCAAAATCCAACAAGAACCTGTCTAGTCAGTAGTAGTAGCAATGCAACCAAATGCCCAATCAATGCTTGTCGTTTCCCAACCAGGAAAACACGTCGAAAAAAGGCAAGCAGCCCTCGCAGAAGGCTCGCGCTGTTTGTCTCTCTCCCTTGTACGTCCCATCTCTTTTATCTTCCTTCCACTCTCTCTCTCTCCGTTCCATCGGCTCAGCCAAAAGTGAGCATGCATTAATGCAGGACGACAACAAGTTACGAAAAAGGCGCTTCTCTCATCGCGCCACCACCAAGAACCAGTCGGACCAGCAGACGAGTTCTACCATGCAATCGATCAAGCAAGCAAGCAATCAAGCAAGCAAGACGACTACACGCCACTATCATCGACGTAAACGTGATTCAGCGCAGCGTACTCGTTCCAAGCCTTGCAAGTGCCGCCCAGCTGACAGGAGTCTTGCACAGTCTCCCTGATCTGGTCTTTGGCCTCGATGATCTGCAGCGCGAAGCCCATCGAGACGTGCCAGCCGATGTGACAGTGCATTCTGAGGGTGAAAAGTATGTTAGTTAAAGATGTTCACTGTGGAGCAGGGGAGTTGTGTTTGCGGGGAAAGAAGAACTTACAACCATGCGCCTGGGTTATCGGTCTCGAAACCGATAACCAGGTACCCGCCCTCGCCCGTCTCGGGGTCGAACGGCATGAGCGCGGTGTCGCGGCGAGGAGGATTGTCGAGCTTGAGGGCCACGTCGTCGCTGTACGGACCCGTGCCTTGCGCGAGGACCAGGGAGTCGTGGCCGTGGAGGTGGATGGGGTGAGGGAGGGGCACAGGGGACTCGACGATGATGTAGACCCACTCCTTGAGCTTTGGGATTTCGATGGCGAGGTTGCCCGAGTAGCTGGGGACCGTGTCGTTCCAGTAGATGCCGCCGAGGGTTGGGTCGCCCCATTGCGATTGGAAGGTGTTGCCGTCGAGGGTCCATTTGTAGAGGTTGGGCGTGGTGGGACCTTCGCCGACGAGGATGTTCTTGTGGATTTCGGACGTTTGGGGGCCGGCGTACATGGGGGCGATGGGGATTAGTTTGTCGTAGGGCTCGTCGATGCATTCGTCTTTGTACTTGCGGCTGATGGTGCGGGGGGTGCCGGTGAAGCCTTTGTAGTGCACGATGCCTTTGATGTCTCGGGGGTTGTGCAGCTGGGCGCAGGCTTGTTGGTTGTCGGAACGCATCCAGTAGTTGCCGGGCTTTTGATCGGCTTTCACGAGGATGTTGTAGCGCTGGCCGATGTTGACGTTGAGGATGTCGGTTTCGTATGGAACTATCGGGACGAAATCGGCACTTATGACGGTGAACTTGTGGCCATCGATGTGGAACTTGAAGGTGGATTGGATGGCAGAGTTGAGGACGCGGATCAGATGGGTCTTGCCGGGCTCGAAGTTCATCTCGAAGCGTGATCCAGTCTGGGTAGTGCCATTGTCAGGACTCCATACGTTCATGCCGTTAATGAGGCCGGTATCCATCACGCGAGGTCCGTATTTTGGAGCAGCTCCGATAGTCTCGGCGAAGTGGTATTGAGCGTTGACGGTCTCATGGCCCCAGTCTTGCAAGATAGCGTATCCAGTGTCAATGTCGTACTCGGCAGAGCTAGGGCCGTGGATAGTCATAGGGCCAAAGACACCGTCGTATGCCTGGAGAGCAAAGTGAGAGTGGTACCATGTCGAGCCATAGTTGCTAGCCACGAAAGTGTAGGTCATCTTCTCGCCTGGTGCAAGAGCGCACTGCGTGATGGAAGGCACACCGTCCATCTCGTTGGTGCCAAGCATGCGAAGACCGTGGAAATGAAGCGATGTGCCGTTGTCCTGGAGCTGGTTTTCGAGGTGGACCACAACTGTATCGCCCCAGCTGGCTTCGATGAGAGGGCCGGGCATCTGTCCGTTGATCACGAGCCCAACGCGCGGAACGCCGTCAGGTGCGACAGTGGTGTTTGAAATGACCATGTGGTACTCTACAGTACGGCAGGTCTTGGGAGTGACCTTGTAGCTGTCGTCGTGAACGGTGTAGCCGCAGAAGTTATCGGGGTCATCGCCGGGCTGCCCATCGCAGGGAATGCAGAAGTCGGTCTCAACAGGCTTGGATGAGCATGTGGAGGGATCGCTCGAGTTGCCGTGTGTCTTTGAAGGTGGGAAAGGTCCAATCCCGGTGCCTGGAACACCTGGGATGCGGGTGGACTTGCCGCCAAGGGGAATGGGAGCGTGAGTGATGGTAGAGTTGCCGCTACCGCCGAACCCAGACTTGTTGCCGGTGTGGGTCTCGGTGATGGTGCTTTGCCAGACGCTTGTGATCGTCGAGTTGGCCAGGAAAGTGCTGGTTCTGGTGATGTTGCCGTGCTTGAACGACCATGTACTTGTCTTTGGAACAACAGTTGCATAGATGCTGGTGAGTTCCGTCACAGTCTCGTCAACCCAGGTAGTCGGCACTGGATTGAAATCAACAGGGGTAGACGGAACTGGTGCAACGAAGGTGGGCTTGTTGAAAGAGCTTGGAAGGCCCAGTTCGGGAACTGAGGGTGCAGCTGATTGCGTAGGGTGTGCGCGGTCTGTAGCCTTGGAGTGCCAAGGCCTGTCAATGGAGTCACGCGATTGGGACTCGAATGCCGGAGCAGAGTGCGCTGGAGGTGCGACCGAAGCGACAGGGCCCTCGTGGGTGTTGTCGTCTGATGACACAGGAAGGGCGCCTGAGCTTGAAGGTCTGCCGTGTGTTTCAGAGTGAGTGGGCTCGGAAGACCACGACGCTCTGGTGAAGCTAGGCTTCTTGTGGCCAGACTCGTGTTCTGCATCAGAAGGCCACGAGAAAGGCAAGGATTTAGGCGGCATGCCCTTTGTGGAATGGGTCAAAGGGATGTTGCCGTAGTTGCTAGGGGGAGCCCTCGAGCTAGTAGTCGGTGCAGGCGAAGGATCGCCTCCAGCCTGGTCGACCGGAGCGCTCGGAGAGTCGTGCCCAGCAGAAGGACGTACGGTGTGAAGGTGAGTCTCCGTTGCCGTAGTCAGGAAAATCGAGATCGAGGTTGAAGTAACAATGCTGTCGCCAGTAGGATGGATCGGCTCGTGGGATTGAGCCGGGGTTAGTACACTGAGTTCTGATTGTGAGCAGTGGGTGGTCTCTGGCGCAGCCGTAGGGCTGTTTGGGTTTGGGTTGTAAAAGTCGATCGAGGATGAGGTGGTCACCGTCTCGTATGATGACGAGAAGACGGTTCCGTCCATGGTCCAGTGGTCGGTTTTCGTGCATACTTCTTCGAAGAAGGTCGTGTAGATTGTGACCGTCAATTCGTCGAGGTATGGAACAGCCGTCGGTGTCGCAGATACATACTCCGTGATCACGGAGATCACGGTCGTAGGTGCAACCTCGGGCGAGGGGTCTGATTCTGCAGAGGCGGTAGGCACGTAGCTGAAGCTATCCTTGCCCTTCTTGCCTATCATTTGGAGTGCTGCAATAAATCTTTCCCCCCATATTGACTCCGTTGGGGGCGGATTTGAGGCTGGCTCACTCAGTGAAGAGGAACCCGGGGGGCCTGATGACTGGTTGTCATCGGCTCGCGGTGTGTTTTGGTGTTGTTGTGCTGGATTGCTGATTTTCCAGTTACCGCGTTGTGTGCCTGCAAATCCACTCAAGCCTGGCATTGCGAGCGCCGGAGCAGCGCTCGCAAGGATCGCCGTCCAGGCGGTGGTCTTCATGCTGTAAATTGACGTGGCTGCGTGAAGACGTGAAAGTGAAGAGAGTAAAGGGTAGGGCGAAAGCTACACGCAGGAGCGAGTGACTGGAGGACGAAAGAGCAAGATTGAGGCAGAGCATGAAGCCTAAGTCTAGTTGAAAGGAAGAAGATGTCTTACCATGGCCGCGAGGGGTAACGGTTGTGAAGGGAAGCGCTGGGCAAAGCGTTCCTGTGGCAGATGGCAGACGTGTAGTAATGATCGGACTCACCTAGCAACCAAGCAGTTTAGCCAGGCCCGTGAGGCCATGGACGTTCAAGTCCTCGACATGCTCCCTCACGGGATGACAGCGCTTGGCCATGGCTTGAGTCCTGAACGCCTAGACCGCTGCGCGTCTAGATGTTTGAACAACGCCGCGATATATTTCTCTTGTGACCACCAGAGTATTGCAATGTCTCGTTGCAGTAAGCATTTGACTATCCTTTACCTTAGCGTCCAAGTTTGGGTTCGTCCAAAAAGCCATGTGGAAGATCAGTGCAGACTCGCAGACTGAGTCGCAGTTGTATGGCAACGATATGCTCCAAAGCAGACTGTGATATGACGTCCATCAGCATACGACGAGAGACCACATCAGCATGTGTTAGCGGTGTGATAGTGGTAATGAGCGTTGTTCGTTGACAAGATACGGTTGGAAGTTGGGAGCATTGGAAGTCGTCGTCGAGAGACAAGTGTCGTTGTGCACAGACTTCTGTTTCAAAGTCCGCAATCGCCGGTCTTCTTCCCCTCTCACAACTCGTGAAGACACACTTGCACATGCAAATACATACATCCCTAACCATCTCTTCAATCAGTCTATGCATCTGCGAATCGAATGCATACGAGCCCACATATTGGACGACTTTGTCTACCTGGAAACGAATCGGTATCTAGACAGCCGACATCTCGCGTAGCCCTCGAAACGGCTGTCTCAACCCTCCATAACGGGCTCAAAAGCAGCATCGCAATATTCAGTGGGAACAGATGTGACTAGCTCTCTGCTCGTTTCTCGCATCCTCTGGTTGAATGGTATTTCATCGCTCGATGGCCGCCACAAGGTAGTCATGGCATCTTGGTCCGGCCCAGAGTAGGTGCCAGTGCCGTGGGCCATCATTCGAGCAGCTCGCATTCCGGTCTCATCGGCGTTGCACCCACCGTACTTATATCGCATGGTGATCTGAAGCTATAGCGCCACGCTTGCTCATCATTTTTGGACGCGAAGTCAATGTTGAACGCCGCAGAGGCTAAGAAGTCATAAGAGGCAGCAGACGTAGCAGACTAATTACCGCTGTCCCTAGAAGGTTGGTTGGTCAATATCCCCTCGACAAACAAAAACACTATCAGCGGTCTTCAAAACTCACCTGCGCGGTCTTTCGTAGCCTCTTACGATCTGCCATGTACGTGTCCACCCATAGCCACATCACCATTGATTACCCTATCCATATACCTCAGCACCTGTACACCAGGCTCATACCACACACATCAATGACCGTTCAGCCACATAGAGTCCATCATGCTCACCACTCGTTGTCCGCGTGCTGGTTGCTGACGAAGGAAAGCCATCACCAGTCCGACCGACGTCAACTCCCAACAGCTACATATGTACCTAGCTAGCGAGTCTCAAATAGTACCAAGCAAGTACCAACAATTCTGTGCATTCGTTGCCTCATGAACCGGCAGTTCTGAAGTTGCGAATGATGGACGGTGGAGTGTTGTGTTGTTACCGTTGGGTTGTCTTGCTTGGGTCGGAAATTGCATAGCGGGAACGGATTTATAGAACGGCGCACACTACTGCTTAGGCGGCTACGTTTTTTCGACTTTCTGGATTGATAGAGATGTTTGGTAGTATCCTAGGTATGTATTGATATAGAGTACGCTTTATTTGATAGCCGTGTTGTATCGTTGTTGGCCACGGAATGATGTGTAATCAATTGTTCAGGGTTAGGGTTGGGGTGGAGAGCTTGTTGGAAAGTCGGCTGATATTCGATCTATTTTCCATCAGTCACATATCGTTCAGGGCCAATTCCTAGAGCACATGGTCCACTAGGAACAATCGCGACCTAATGCAAGTTTGCTACAACATCCTTTTGAACAAGCAACGATGCCATTCTGCTATGCTAATCCACCTACAACATCCCGCTCATCAGTACTCCATCGCATCCTCAAACAAGCCTGACAACTGCTCCCTCTCTTCCTGGCCACCAGAGGTATCAAGATTGGGTGCCAGCTGCAACACTCTCGCCTGAGGAATCGTGCCTTCAACCAGCATATCGACGTGACTGTGCTTGAAGCCCAGCGCCTTCAGACCTCTCGGCTGATCACCCAAGCCCACCAGGAACTTCGCCAAAGCCTCACTCAGAACCTCGCCAGCACTCTCCATCTTCACGTTGGAGATATCGACGCCGAAAGCTTCCGCGGCAGCCAAGTGGCGTTCGGGGTTGGAAGCGGCGGTGTATTTGAAGACGGCGGGAGCGGTGACGGCGACGGAGACGCCATGGGGGATGATGTTCTGTTCGACGTCGTAGCCGGCGTGTTTGTAGCCGGGGTTCTGCGAGCTGATGGGGTAGCTCATGCCGTGGCACAGGTGCACGCCGGCGTTGCCGAAACCGACACCGGCGAGGGTGGCGGCTAGCAGCATTTTGGACTGTGCTTCGTGGTCTTCGGGGTCTTTGACCGCGCGGGGGAGGTACTTGATCGTGTCCTTTAGGGCTTGCAGGGAGAAGATGTCGCTGATTGGGTTGGCGCCTTGGTAGGCGGGGCGGTTGATGGGGTCTTGGGGGCGAGGAGTCCGTTCGTGGTAGGGGATTGCGGTCCAGCTTTCGAGACTGTGGCAGAGGACATCGAGACCCGACGAGGCGTGGACCGAAGAGGGCATGGTGCGTGTGTTGATCGGGTCACAGATGCCGAGGGTGGGCTTCATGTTGCGGTGTGCGATGCCGGTCTTTGCCTTCTTCTCTACGAGGTCGAAGATGGCGGTACCTGTGGTCTCTGATCCTGTGCCGGCGGTTGTGGGCACAGCGATCAAGGGCTTGAGCTTGGAAGTGACGGGCTTGCCTCTGCCGATGGGCGCGTTGACGAAGTCGAGGAAGTCGGCGTCTGGGAAGGTGGTGTAGAGGTTCATGAGTTTGGCGGTGTCGATGACACTGCCACCACCGACGGCGAGGAAAGCGTCTCCATTGAGAGGCCTTGCCCAGTCGATTGCCTCCTTGATCCTGTTCCGTAATTTAGCTTGGCCCCGATTGAAACGAGACTATACTGGACAAGCTTACGAGTAGTCCTTCGGCTCAACCCTTGTATTGCTGTAGACCTCGTAAGGAATACCCTCCCTCTCAAGACCCTCAACGACCTGCTTCATGGCATCAAGCTTCAACACTGTCGAGTCTGTGACGACCAAAACCTTCTTCGCCCCCAAGTGTCTAAAGTCCATTCCGACCTCTTTTGTGCAGCCCGGACCGAAGCGGATGGACGACGCAGCCATCTCAAAGGCATACTCTTTCTGCTGGCTCAAGTCGACTGGCGTGGCCAGCGATCGCACGCGTCCCGCATATGGGTTGTGGTTGTGGTGGTGGCCGGGGTTCGAATGGCATGGGCATGCGCTGTGGGTGGAGTTGATGGTACGGAGGAGGTTGAAAGCTCTCGTGGCCCGAGAGGGGGCGATCCTGGTGATTGCCATTGTTGTCGATTGTACTGAGGACTGGTCGAGTCAATGGGAGTGCAGACCTCAAGGAGGATGCTCAGGATGTATTAGCTTTCCCCGAGACGGCATGCGATCGACCACATCCATGTGGTCGGCTATATGGCAGTCGATCTTAGTCGTCATCGCTATCATCTGCCGAGGTGAATGGCGTTTGGGAGCTTTCCCCACATCGGTTTGTCCCTTGCTTTGACCGGTCGTTCTTTCCTCCGACAGCTGATGTCATGAAGTGAATTTGTGTTGCTGACATCCTCAGAGGCAAGTGATGATCTTGTCTTGACCAGACCAGACCACCCCATTTCCATCAACATTTCGACCGACCGTCTCCTGGCACTGAGAAAGTCACAAAACAACAAACACCACAATACAGCCACAAAAATGGGCCTCCCACAAGCCCCCACTACCTCATCCGATCCCACTCCAACCACATCACAAACACCCTCAAACAACCCCACAGACCGCCCTCAACTCCCCCCAGAAGCCCTCGAACTCGCCAGCAAGCTCTTCGACCTCGCCCGCGCCGGCGACACAGCATCGCTCTCGCAGTACCTGTCCGCCGGCGTCCCGGCAAATCTCACCAACCACAAAGGCGACACCCTGCTGATGCTTGCCGCTTACCACGGCAATGCGGAGACCGTGCGTGCGCTGATCGAAAAGGGAGCGGATGTCAATGCTATCAATGATCGGGGGCAGAGTCCGATTGCCGGCGCTGTTTTCAAGGGTTACGACGAGGTCGTGAAGGTGCTTGTTGAGGAGGGCAGGGCGGATGTTCACGCGGGTCAGCCGAGCGCTGTGCAGGCTGCGCACATGTTTAAGAGAGAGGGGTGTTTGAGGATATTTGGCGTTGAGGAGGGGGAGTGGAGTGTGGGTGAGCAGTGAGGAGGTTTGATCGGGGCTTTTGGGGTTGTCCAATTTTTTCAAGGTGCCGTTCGACGCTGGCGAAGTCTTCTTTTGGTTGGGAGAAAGAGGCTAGATCTTCTTGTGGAAACGCTCCAGTTCTCCTCACCGTTAATTGAGAGGCAGCCGACTACTGGTCTCTTGCCTCTATACCTTGCAGCAACTCTCAGCATGACCACAGGGCCATGCCTGTCAGTCCACCCGATCGCCGAACGCCACCAGGACGCCTCAAAATTCGCCAATAGCGTTTACCGCCGACTCTCGTTCCCTGTCATTAAACGGCAGCAGCAGACCTGCTTCCGCCCCATCGGTGATCTCGTCATGTCCCATCTTCACCAGTCTGCCAGCAATAAACTCAACAACGGCCTGGACACTCTCAAGAACGCCCGCGATCCCGCCAGTGCTTGGAGAATGATCATCCTGACCATCTGTCAATGTGCTCGGACGATCAACAACACTCTCGCTATCGTTCCGACTCGCTGTGCTGCCGCGCTCACGACTCCCAGAGCCACCTCTTCGCCCTCTACTCGGCCCTGGCGTCCAATCACCAAAAGTCCGAGAAGACAGCAGAGGAGCGGTGGACACCACACTAGACTCGTAGCTCCAGTGGCGCGGTCTGAGCGACTCCTCATCGAAAGAGCAAGGTCTCCGGAGTCGAGGTGTAAGTGCTCCCAACGCGATCCCTAGACCGGTAGTTACAGCGGTGCTAGGCTCCTCTCTATCCGCAGCCTCCATAACCCGAGAACCTGTGTTGTCGAAAATCAAGTCTGCTGATCGGGGTAAAGTAGACCTGCAATGTAATCAGTTCGTTGACAGTTGTCGTGAGTTCCAATTGATCTTTTGTGACGTACCGATCCTTATCCCTCCCCTTGCGCCAACTTTCAATCCACCGATCCAACCAAGCGACTTTCTCCGGGAACGAGGCCAGGAACAACACAGCTGCCACGATCCAAGCCATCACTAGCCACGAAAGCAAGAAGATGGCGGCCATAGGCGGCCAGTCCGGTAGTAAAGTCTTGGAGGGCTCGAGGAGTGGCCTGCCGGTTTGGGTGGCGGTTGCTGAAGCAATGTTGGACGTGGGGAGGGGAGCTGGCATGGTTGATAGTGCTATGGTCGGGGTTTGGCTGGTGGTGGTTTGGATTGTTGGCACGCTTGTGCTTGTGCGCATTGTTGTGCTTATGGTTGTAGTTGTGGTGGTGAGGGTTGTGAGGGTAATGCGGTTTACTGATTTGTTGTTGTCATGCGGAGGGCGAGAAGGTGTGAATGAGATCGTGCTGACCGCGGTCGGTTGCATTAGAGAGGCTGGGTCCAGCAGTGAGGTTGCTACCGGTGGCGGAGGCATCTTGCGAGCTGTATGAATTTTGCGAAGAAAGGTTTGCGCGTGACGACGGCCTATCGTAAGCTTGATGTGAGCGAGCAGACTGGCGAGGGAAGGCGAAAATAGAGCTAGGTAGAAGTTAAAGTCACGATACCAAGTGGTCACGAAAAGAGAAGTGAATGTACAGTAGCTTTGATTTTGGCTTTGGCTTCAGGCAAGCATTCAGTCTCGGTTACCAATAATTCCTACATTTGATTTCAAGAATGACCGCAATCAGTCTAGACTCGTCTGCTACATGTTTTACTCGTCGTCAACTCTGGCCTTCTTTCCATTCCCTCTGCCGTCATCATCAGCACCTCTCTTCGCTCCCTTTGCTGCTTCCGCAACCATGGCTTCAACGCCGAATGGATCAGCTTCTCCTCGGTCTCGCTCGAACATGACGGGACCGCTTCTTTGCTCTGCCGCGTCGGTGCCCTTGAACCCTTCCTTTGGTGCTTTGCCTAGGCTCTCGAATCTCTTCGTGCCTTGAATCTTGTCTAGGGTCTCGCCACCGTCATCGTCATCATCGTCTCCTACGTTCGGCCGGTAGATGCTGTTGAGCGCGTCGCGCTCGGCGAACAAGGGCTTATCGTAGGGTTGATCCTCATTGAAACCAGCTGCAAATCCAGAGCTCTGGTTGAAGAGACGTGAGTCGTACATCGCTTCCTTGTTCTGAGTCGGCTTTGCCAGGCCGAGAGCGACTTTCTCGCTCACATCGCGGTTCTGCTCACGAGCCATCATCTGCACGCGGCGCTCATGGCCCATGTTCTTCTGTCGCATGTCACGTTGAGCCTCCTTCCGGCGCTCGGCACGCGCTTTCTCGCGTTCCTGGCGGTCTCGCTCTGATGGATCTTCCCTACCGCGGCTGTTGCTCCGGCTTCGCGATCTTGAGCGCGATGAGTATGACGAGTATGAAGAGTATGAAGAACGTCTGCCTGCAGAGCGGCTGCGGGAACGAGACCGAGCATCTGAGTCGCGACGCCCACCAGAAGCAGCAGGGGCGCGGTCTTCGCGAGCCTTTTGTGCCAGCATGCGCAGACTCTCTTCCTTTGCCTCCTTCTCCTTCTCCGCCAAGCGTTGCTGCATACGCTGGCGTTGTTGAACCTCTTCTCTTGCATGTCCATCGGCGGTCTGCAGAGCCTCGGCGAATTGTGCAAACTTGTCGTTGATCGTAACGTCCTGCAATCCTCTGCCATCTGCTGCTAATCGCTTGTCCAAAGGTACTGTGTAACCCTTCGGGTTCTTCCAATTCGAGATGGGCGGTGGGATCCTCCAGGCTTCCTGGTCTTCGGCTGTGAGTTTGCGCGGAGGCGAGTGCATGACGGGCGGCGGTGGGCTAGGTGGTCCACGGGGAATCTTCTTGATCTTGTGCTTTGGCGGTTCCATAGGATCCTGCTGTCTCTGAACAATCTTCACGATACGATCTCCCTTTTGGCCATCGCCCATCTGGTTCGCAGGCGTGTATCGCACGAAAGTCGGTTCCGGCCTTGACGTTCCTTTGATGTTCTTTGGTTTCTGCGCTGCCAGCGCGCCAGCGACCAAGCCTGATAGAGCCTTCTGTGTCCTTTCCTTTGCCGCCTGCACCTCTTCCTCGCTCGGCTTCTCCAAGTTGATCTCTCCCGCATCCGCGCGCTGGCGCAACGGAATCAAGTCTTTGAAGCTGGCGTGGATGATCCGCTTCTCGTCGTGTCCACGTCGCGCGATTGCGTCGTATTTGACCTTGCCCTCGCTGTTCACCTGGATAGCCAGCGCGTTGGACGAGCTAGACGAGCCTCCCTTGCGACCCATGTCCAGCGGGTATTGCGCGACCGGCACTTCAGGAAATGCGCCGCCGTCACCAAAGTCTTCAGCATTTCTCGGTCGCCATGATGATCGCTGTCCGTATGCTGGTGGTCCCGATCGTTTCACGACAAGCTGACCGGATTCGATCTCCCGCGAATCGACAACTCGCGGTCCCTTCTGTTGTGTATGTGTCGGAAGCTCCTCATCTTCGCCGGTGTATTTCGGTTTTGGTAAAGCGCTCGATAGCGAGAATGCGCTCCCAGTAGTGGCCATGCTGACGGCTATAGAGATAGAGTGATGTTGTTGCCTGCGCGTGAACAACTGAAAGAGGATCGTGAGAAGTCGCAACTTCCCCACAGCCAGCCACACCACTCGTCGGATGCTCCCGTTATTTTGTCCCATGCTTCATCCTCACTTCACTCTTGAGGAATCTCATTGGATAACAAGACCTTGACGTGATGGACTTGTAAGACAGGGCTACATTTGGCTTAATATCATTGTCTTTGGAGAGCCCAACGATACTGATCCCCGAAGAAATGTCAGAAGAACTACTGGACGAAATCACTTCAATCAATTCTATCTATGGCGACGGCACCTTAACTGCCGCATCGGAAGACTCTAGGATATATGCTTTGACCCTCCCGATACGATCTAACATATCTTTACGGACGGAGTTTCCTGCAGACTATCCGGATGCGCCTCCGTCTATCCTTGGCACCCAGCACATCGGTGACAATGTTGCAAAGGGCGAAGGCCAGCAGATTGTCGACTGCATTCGTGCAGTCCTGGCGGAGATCTACATTCCGGGCTCACCATGTATATTTGATCTCATCGAGGAAGGTGGCCAGAAACTTCAGCAGCTCGGCCTTGATACAAGCTCAAGGGAAGAGGAGCAACAAGCTTCTCAAGCGAACGGTCAGGACCAAGACCAATACGGAGCCGAAGAATCTTATTCTGACGAGCACCAGTCATTGGACGACTTAGGAGACGCTCCGCCTTGGGTGTTGTCCGACGTTATCACAGAAAAGAAAAGCGTTTTTCTCGCGCGAGCTGCGGAAGTGCACTCTGTAGACGAGGCTAAATCGTATCTGGCGCATTTACTCGCCACCGATAAGAAAGCTGCCAAGGCAACTCACAACATTACGGCGTGGCGAATCCAAGGCGAGAATGGCGTCCAGTTCCAAGACTGCGATGATGACGGCGAAAGTGCGGCTGGCGGCAGATTGCTGCATCTGCTCGAGCTGATGGGTGTGTGGAACGCGATGGTCGTCGTTACGAGATGGTATGGTGGAATCCATCTGGGCCCTGATCGGTTTCGGTTGATCAACCAGGCCGCCAGGGATGCGATGGTGAAAGGCGATTTCACCTCTGAGGCGCCAAAGGAGAACAAAGATGCTGGGAAGAGGAAAGGCAAGAAGTGAAGGTAGACAATGAGTGGCTAGGCCTTAGGCATCCACGGCCGCCTGCTAATCTGCCTGCATTTGCTTTCCGATCACTTGACATCATGTGACGCATGTCGGAGCTGCAGCCAAGCGCAAACACTTCCATTGATCAATTCCTTCGTCCCTCAATATCTGTACTCTCCTTGACCCCCACAACACGAATCTTGCGCTACTCTTCCGAACAGCAACCTCCTCGATCGCTCTCCTGTTCGCAAAGCAGGGTTTGCATAGCACCACCACATTGCAACCACGCAATTGTCACGCCACAAATGGCTTCCAACAACACACCGCCGACTTGCTCCGTCTGCGCCAATCCGGCAGCTAAACACTGTGCCGGCTGTGTCAGTGAGGAGCTCACCAAGCTCCTCGGTCATCGCATGCCGACACTATACTGCAGCAAAACTTGTCAGGAGGATGACTGGAAATCGCACAAGAAGCTCTGCCACCTCGCGCAAGCTCAAACCAAGCTCTTCCGTACTGGTGAAACCCTACAAGAGATCTTCCTGGCCACTCGAGCAGAGGCGTTCGATCTTCTTCTGGCGAGAGTCGAGTGCTCTGGTGATGATATTATCCATATCTATCAGGCAACCGAGACTCCGCTGCCCAGAATCCGTCCTCTCTCGGTCAACTTACCGGCCGACCGCAAGGTAAAGCATGCTGTGCTTTCTTACCGCGCCGGGACTGATGCTCTGTCTGGTATGATGTTCCAGCTTGGACAGGAACTTCTCAAAGGTACGCTGAACTCAGGAAAACAATCAAGCCACCCGGCTAATATTGTGCAAATCCAGGCTACTCGACCAAAGTCGAGGAGATCCATGTCCGCGTCTTCGCCGCGAAAGTGAAGGTACACTACCACCGCTCTGGGAATAACGGTGATGTAATTCGTGAAAATCGGCACGCTGTTCTCTGCGTCACCCTCAAAGATGGAAGCACTTGGGTCATCGACCCTACCGGCGCCCAACATGGACAACACAAGCCCGTTCTTCGCTTCTCCGAGTACAACCGCGAATACATCGCCCTCGAACTGGCTCGCAACCAGCATGGGATGGGTTACACGTCGTTCAATCCCCATCGCGGAGAAATCGAACACGGACTGCTCTCCGAACACTGGAGCCACCACGTGGACGAACTCCACGAGTGGGTTCACAAGAACGTTGCAATCAAGCAACTTCTCAAAGTCAAATCTTCAGAGTACGAAAACCTCAGAAAAACTCTTGTCGCCCATCTTGCCACTGAAGCGCGTGAGTATGTCAAGTTCAACATGAGAGATCCAACTTCCACGGCGAGGCCCATCATTTTCAGCTCGGTCGAGAACGAGAAACTGTCCGAAGAGGACAAGGGAAGGGCTCAGAGGAAGAAAGACAGGATCCTTGCGAGCAAGGACCCTGACACCCGCAAGATGATCGAGGAAGCAGAGGCTTCAGGGAATCAGCACGTTTCGATGCTGTGAGGTACTCTCGAACGGGCGAGCATGATGAGAGTGAGCCACGTTGATTGTTAGGCACAATACGGTGCAAGGATACCCGGAAGGTTCATGCGAATTGGCTGAGACAAATCGTTTTCCAATGCGATTGTGGCGCGAGAGTCTGAGCATGTTCTGATTGGCGCTATGAGGAAAGGTGTTTCTTTCATGGGCAATGATTTGTAGTCACGTTCCGGAAAAATGCAATGATCCTTACCTAAGTAGTAGGCGTGTGCTTGTGCGTAGCCGCGCGCGGTGTGTTTGCAGTTCTCCAATCCGAGCCTTTCCTCTGTCTCCATACCTTGATCGCCGCTTCCGTTTTTGTCCTGTGTCGGCTGAGTGACTTCATTTGACTACAAGTATCCAATGAAGGTTGCATTCCTCCTCACAAGAAGATCAGCGACGATAGTGAAGCTCGTTCAGCTTTCGCTGTCCGTCTGCTGAGTATTACTCAAAAGTCGAGTGAGGTGTGTCGATCGTCTGCTTATTGTTGTGAGCTGTACACCTTTCCAAGACCGGAATCAAGTCTGGGTGGAGTACATTGGTCCTTGTTTTCAAGATTTCTCATCAATTTCTTGATCGCCACATCTCATGCGTCGACTGCAGGCTGTCTCCTTTCGGCTGAACAACGCTCGTACAAATTGCCTTCATCTCAGAATGCCGCCGCCATGGCTGCGCATCTCAATGATCGAACGTCTTCTTCCCCAATCCTCAAAGCGACTGGCGTCTGGTGACAGCGGCGTATCCGTATTCAGCTATCACTAATGCATCTATCGGCCAAGCTTTCTTCCCAAGTCAAGTGAGGTGTGTCGTTCGCTTGCTTGCGATCTGCGTACAATGTATGGGTGCGGCGTGAGTGGAAACTCTGTTCTTGTCGTCATGCGCAGCGTTTGTCCACTTGTTACCATGCACTACGTTTGTCGCGGCACTGTGCATGAGATCGTGAATGCATTCGATCTCTTCGTTGGGCCTTTTGCTTTTCACACAGATTTTTACCTACCTTAGGTACAACTCCCAACACTGCGACATCGCAAAAATACCGCTACACAAGGATGTCACCCAACGAGACAGACCTGGAGCCTACCAAGGCCATGGCATCAGCACAACCCATCGGCGCGACTACTAGTCAGTCGCCTCAGACATCTCTGCAACTGGTCGTCAGGCTGAAGACGAACACTATCGGCTACACAACGACTACTTCCCCTATACCACAAAGTGCTAGCCAAGAATCGACTGGCCTCACCTCGCCGACCACCCAAAAGGAAGTCAATGACAGCTGTGCGAACTGCGCTGGATCAGCCAGTTATCGTTGCGTGGGCTGTGTCGATGGTGTCGATGTGAATGGCCAAGTGTCATCAACCTTCTACTGTGGCCAGGAATGTCAGCGCCAGCACTGGGATACCGTGCACAAACGCCAGTGCAGACTCTCCATCGACCGCAGGCAGCTACACAGGATTGGCTCTTTCCTCCAATGGGCGTTCTATGCCGGGCAAACTTTCACCAGGCACGAAACCATCAGAAGAGTCAAGAGGATCGAAAATACCACTCCCGGAAACGACGACCCAGAGATGATTGTGTGGCTCGACAAGAACCAGGACTCTGCCCACTTCGCAAGGTTTCCAGAAGAGATGTTCACCGAAGGACGTGAAAGACAAGCTGTGCTCGCGCACGCGGCGGTGGGGGTGACCGTGGTAACCGAGATGATGAAGCTGCTGCGTGAAGGTATGTACTGCTCGTTGTGTCCTTTGAATGTTGTTGACAGCGGCAGGATCTCGAAACCGGATCCAAGTGAGGGAAGTTGCCGTTCGCCTAAAGACACGCCGTTTCACACGATTCGTCCCTCGCATTCCAGCGCCATCGGTCGACCCATCGGTCAGCTGGATCTTCCGTGCGACACTGAAAGATGGCTCGGCGTTTGCTATCGACGTCTGCAATGCGCAGTACACTGTCAACACACCTGAAGATGCTGATCGCGGCGTATTCCCTTGGGAGCAATACCTGACACGTCTGCGTGTAGCCCCAGGAGACGTGTTGGATGAGCAGGCTCTCGGCTCTCGTGTCAAGATCCGATACACCGAAACCCTGACTGGCACAGTGGAGGAGCTTCAAGCTGGAATCATCACGCCTGAGGACAAGCAGAACGTGGCCGAACACGTCGCAATGGCTGTCGGCTTAGTCGCCTCAACCAATATGCTTCCGGAGCATGGTGGTCTGACCGTACCGAAGCTCATTGGCCTTCCTTCGCCTGGTCACGAGGAGGGGTTGAACAAGTTCAAGGATTGTCACCAGAGGGCAATGCGTATTGCACGCGACAGAATTGACCACGGCGATGCGCAGCGGTTGCTCTTGAAACAACATGTGACAGGATTTTTTGGCCCGCCATGATAATGTCGTTTTGAGTGAAAGAGCCAAAAGGAATATTGGGGGGACTTCTGGGGGTAGATTGGAAGCTGTCGCTTTACAGTTGGGCGACTGGGCAGAGAGAGCGTGCGCTTCTAGCATCTGGGAGAGACAGAACGACACCTCATCGTCCTAGATATCGAGGTCTCGCCAGGGAAGAGTGACTAATAGGATTAGCATCAACACAGGACTGAAAGTCATTGTCGTTTGCAGCACTAAATGTCAGCTCAAGACTTGCTCGTGCGTCTTCGCCACCTTTCATTGTTTGTCGGCGTACTTTACCGCGAGTCCGGCTTGAAGAGTACAAGTTGTTCTCAAGATTTGATGTGAACAAGTTGTACTGTAGTGCGGAGGAAGAAAGTCCGCATTCTTCACGTCGCTTTATTCGAAACACCTGGCGTCGGCCACACAAGCGAGCGACTCCACTTCACGGAAATCGGCACATTCGAACAAATTAATTGTCTTTCCCCCGCAGCATCCGTCTTTCCCAAATTGTAACATTATCCTGAAATCGACCGGAGAAGAAGAAGACGGAATATTAATTGAAGCCCTTTGAGGTACTAAATTCTCCAATAGGGTTCGCACCGCTTCACATCAGGGCAAATGTCGCAAGGCAGTTCCACGAATCAGTACCGTATGTTTCACCAAACATCTCGCTTGGAGAGTCAAGCTTCCTACTAAGCAAATGGCGTCAGGCTTGTACTGAGGAAGGTTGATGGGCCACAGTCTTGATCGAGCCCTATAGGGCGGATGAACTCTTGCGTCCCAGTGTTACTATGTCGGGCGAGCCGCCGTCGCAGTTATGCTTCATCACCAACGCATTACTCCACACGGTTGAGATGTAACATGGAATGATAGCCCTTGGCCTCTAGGTCGCCAGAAACGCCAACGGACGTCGACTACTGTACGATGCCCTCGGCAGAGTCCAAGATTGTGCTGTATCTCGGCGTAGATCTTCCAGATGAAGAGGCCGGGGTCACATTCGTTGCTAGCCCTCGATGCAGCGTCTGGCCACAGTAGTAGAGGGGCTCGATTACCGTACTAGCGCCAGGGCCAGCTATACACTTGCGAGTATAAGACTTGCTGGACGTCCGGTCCTGTCTTCCAATTGACCATCAACACAATTCCCTCACCCTCTTACTTCAGTCACTCATTCATTCGTTCATCCTCTTACCATGCATCTCTTCACTTCCCTCGCCACCGTGGCACTGGCTGCCACATCGGTCGTTGCCGCTCCCACTGCCCTCGCCGAGCGCGACAGCTGCACTTTCACCAAGGCCGCCGATGCCATCGAGAACAGGAAGTCTTGCTCCACCATCACCCTCGACAACATCGAGGTCCCGGCCGGCACCACCCTCGACATGAGCAACCTCAAGAAGGGCACCAAGGTCATCTTCAAGGGCACCACCACCTTCGGCTACAAAGAGTGGAAAGGTCCCCTCGTCCGCTTCAGTGGCGATGACATTACCGTCGATGGCACTGGTGCCACTCTCGACGGCGATGGTAGCCGCTGGTGGGACACAAAGGGCACCAACGGTGGCAAGGACAAGCCCAAGTTCTTCTACGCCCATGACATGACCAACTCCGTCATCAAGGGAATCGTACGTCTTGCCCTAAACCTCGGAGGGCCGTCCAAATGCTAACATTCCAATCCCAGACTGTCAAGAACAGCCCCGTCCAGGTCTTCAGCATCAACGAGGCCAAGAATCTCCAGGTCAACGACGTCACCGTGAACAACAAGGACGGCGACTCCAACGGTGGCCACAACACCGACGCTTTCGACGTCGGCGACTCTTCGCAGATCACCATCTCCGGTGCCACCGTGTACAACCAGGACGACTGCCTTGCCGTCAACAGCGGCACTGACATCACCTTCACCGGCGGCTACTGCTCCGGCGGCCACGGTCTGTCCATCGGCTCCGTCGGCGGCCGTGACAACAACGTCGTCGACACCGTCAAGATCCTGGACTCCCAGATCGTCGACTCCGACAACGGTGTCCGCATCAAGACTGTTTCCGGCAAGACTGGCCAGGTCAAGGTAAGCCGTAGTCCCATCCTAGATTCCAGTCCTCGTATGTAGCTAACAACCCGTCCAGAACATCACCTACAAGGGCATCACCCTCAAGAACATCGCCAAGAACGGCATCGTGATCGAGCAGGACTACGAGAACGGCTCACCCACCGGCAAGCCCACCGACGGCATCCCCATCACCGGCCTCACCGTCGAGGACGTCAAGGGCAGCGTCGCTTCCAAGGCTACCCCGATCTACATCCTCTGCGCCAAGGGTGCTTGCTCTGACTGGGAGTGGTCTGGCGTCAGCATCTCCGGCGGCTCCAAGAGCGACAAGTGCTCCAATGTCCCCAGCCCCGCTTCTTGCTAGATGTGCGATCGCGTTCGGTTTGGGTTGTGGAGAGCTCGTGTGAAAGGTGGAATGCAGAGGTTTTCTGTGGTCTGCAGGCTTGGCCCGATCATTCAAAAAGTGGCGGGAGTGTGGTTAGTGCCAGGATTGCTAGGTTGTTGATCGATTTAGTCTTCCTCGTACAATTCACGCATTTCCGAAAGATTTTTCAACCAGTGCAGTTATTAGCTGGATGTGTGCTCGGTAAAAGGATACCGTGGACGCTGCCAGATGCAGTGCTCGGAAGTACGGCGGTGCAAATGGCCTCGTCAACGGACCTGCGGCGTCGTCACCCGAGAAGGGCGCTTGTGGATGTTATCGGCCGCGAGCTCACAAGATGTCGACAACTGCCACGGAGAGCCCACTGGTGCTCGACAGGATAACGTACACCAGACAAGTAACGGTCTTGGTGGTAGCGCCGGAGTGGATGGCATGACAGGTATCGTGAATACGATTAGTGTATCAGTTATTCATCTTGATCGCGAGCACATCCACGGAGAAAATCGCAGCGCTGTTAGTTGTAACCAGAAATTCTCGTTGAACAACGTGTCCCGTCAGTATCAGTGACTTTAGTGTTGGGAATTTTCCGTGTCTAGCGAGTCCCTGTTCTTGTCATCACGCAGATCCAAGTAATTCCAGCATCGTGGAATCTGTACTGCAAGTCGTGTCCACGCGTTTAATGATGCCCGCCTGCTGTGTGTCCTTTGGGTGGAGTGGTAAGACCTGATGAAGATACGTCAAATCGCTGTGAGTCGACTGGAAGGGCTTGCGTAGTGCGAAGTATAGTCTCTTTGAAGTGCTGATGAACTTCCCATGTGAGAATATATGTTTGTTTACGTGATGCTCCTGGCAGGATTCGGCTTCCTTGTTGTTCAAGGTGATGCAATCCTGCCAAGGCTCGTGCAAGTCCGACGTGATCCCCGACCTCAAGTTCGCGGACTTTGCAGCGATGAACCGACCAGTCTTGCCTCGCGACAAAGGATAAAATGGGGCCCGGCGGTGGCCGCTGAACATCGATACCATACGCCAAACAGCAATACACACCATCAACTATCTCACATGACTTCCAACATGGCTCGCGACCCAGACGACCCGAACAGAGCGGCCAAGGCGCATAGCGTCTTCGTCCGTCTCGTCCTACCGCCTTATACCATCCATTTCAAGGCCCCAAAGTATATGAAGGAAAGCACTCTCGACATGCTGGACAAGAAGGTCTGCAAGGAAACTCTTCGGGGAACAGCACAGAGTCCTACAGTACGGGAAGCCATCGGTACGGACCCCAAGTTCTGGTCGGAGCTCGTTGCGCTGTTCAAAGCCGCTATAACCAGCCTGGAAAGGAGGAGCTTCTCGATTTGGGACCCTACCAGTGTCGACTATGAGAGTACAAGCGGAGCACTCATTGCCAGTCATTATCCTGGTCTCTGGAAAGATCTGGAAAGACTGAACGACTTGATCTCCATCAGTCGCAATGTGCTCACGGTGGGCGACCGGGCACAGGATCTTGCAGCCGAGTACAGCGTGGAACAGGAGGTCTTCAAGCTGGTCAATTGCGCAGTAAGGGTCACAGCACGAGGATACGATGGCGACGCGGGAACAGGCGAGGAGGAAAAGTGGCAGTGGATTGTGAACGCTTACAAGAAGCTTCTCATCACCAGCTTGCAATTCCTGAACAACATGGTGGCACAGAACGAGCGCCGGAAGCTCATGCTCTGGGTCAGCTTGTTCGATAGCACGTCCGAGACTGTCCTTGCGCCAGAGGACATCCCAGACACTACTTCCACAGGACTGAAGGACATTCCTTCCAACCCAACTAGAGAGCCGGAACCTCCAGTGACCAAACGTCATATGTTGATGGCGTTCGGTATGAACGGCGAAGAAACACTCAGCCTCGAAGGTGCCGTCCCGCTCATGAAGGATGACTGGAAGCCTATGCCAAAAGAGGTGGAAGAAGGCCGGAACACAATGACTCCCAACGGATACGTACTTTTCGTCAAGAGGAATCTCGACTTTTGCGTGGAGGAGTACCTGGACACATATCAGCGCGATCCAACGTACGCAGAAGTGCACCTCGACATGCCCAGAAGGTGGATGGAGCTGGACGTGCCCGCCAAGGTTCACTACCAAAGGAAATATGAGGATGCGCAGGAGAAGTATCTGGCAGACGTGAAAGTGTTTGAAGCGAAGCTTGCGCTCGCGGCTGAGAAGCAGCGTGCAGCCGCTCGCGCTGCCGACAATGCGCAAAACAGCAGAAGCGCAGAAAGGAGGATTGCACAGCTTGAAGAGGTGCTGTCTGAGCGCTACAAGAGCGAAGCTCCAAGTGTTGCGCCTCTCGAGCCCAGCGTCTACGGTAGCGACGGTTCGTTGAACTGGACCGAACAAGGCGCGCAGCCCCGCCCTGTCAATCACGACGATCTTAAGATGCTCTTCACAGCTGATGCCGGGACTAAGATCCTGGAGTCTGGGAAATCAGAGCTCATGAAACGTCTGGAAGGATACGAGCCTCCGCCACCACCAGACCCAAATCTTCCTGCCAGCAGAAACCCTGACGGAATCTACACGAGACCACAGAGAACTGACATGGTCGGCAACCCGATTGAGAGAACACGCACGATGAGCCGCAGTCCGCCTCGTCTCCATCCTTCAGATCCTCGCCTTCCACCAAGTCAACCCAAACCTCGTTTACGGAGCGCATTACTCGACTCCGAGACTTTCGACGAAGAGAGCTTAACATCCGACAGTGAAGAGGACGAAGAGGAGTCGGAAGAGGAAGCCGACGAAGAAGAAGAGTACCCAGGGTCGACCGAAGATGGACGAGGCCTTCTGACTGACGTTCCTCTCATACTTGGTCCAAGCGAGATCGAGGTCCTGCCTATGATCGTTATGAGCGGCATAGTACCGCCCGTAAATCAACTCGCGCAGTGTAAGACGCAACAAGAGCGGAACGCACTCATCAACATGCACACCGTGAGGTGCCATCTGCTTCTTGCACAGGACAACGGGCGTAATCTGCTTCGTGAGCTCTTGATATTTGTGGCAGCCTGGGATCTTAGGGAGGAAGAGCTGTATTTCAAGTTCATGGTGAAGATCATGGAGGCGATCCTACAGAACGGCTTGATGCCATACGCCTACCACGCTTTCCGCGATCGATCACGCAGCAAGGACATCATATCGCCCGCGCAAGCAGTGATCATGAAGCTTCTGACCAACATTTTCCGCGCCCGGAGCGAAGGCAACAAAGCAGCAGCAGCCGCCGACCTCTCGACGCCTGTGCCTATGGTTGATGTCGACACACTCTTGAGCCTTCGCTCAGACACACCCTTGCCCCCTAACGTGCCCCAAAGGGTTGACTTGCACATCCTCAACTTCATCTTCACCGAGTTTAGACAGCACATCATACCACAAACATGTGCTCTGATCTTCCTGCAAGGCCAGATCCACATGGGACGCGCATCACCCGAAGACTTCCCTCTCAACTTGTGGGATATGGAACGCATGTACGAGGGAGTCTATCAGTACCTCGAATTCTTCGCAGTGCTCACCGAGGAAGGAGTCTGGAAAGAAATTCTTGGAGGCTGGGAGATCGCGTCGGAGCTAGTGACCCTGTTGCGAGAACTCGAAGGCGGCATCCCCAAGATGGGTGCGGCTAGCATGATGCAACCTGTACCAACACGAAGAGTCAGTGCTCCGGTCGGCCAGGTGCCGCAGAGGTCTTCTTCGGCAGATGCTCGCGTGCCTAGTCAGCCGGCGCAAAATGCGCAGAGCCCAGCACCAGTCGCGGTTGAGAGGCCATTCGATGTCGAGATGCCTGACCCAACGCTGCCTCCGCTGCCGCTGCCAGTACCACCACCACAGCCACAATCTCAAATCTTCGAGGCCGAGACACCGCTCGCATATCCGGAAGACGCCCAAGACGAGCCCTCAGACTTTGAGTGGCGAAATCTCAAGAAGCTCACTGTTCTAGTGTTATCATCGCTCATCTGGAAGAACCGCATGGTCCAAGATCAGGTCCGCGACTACGGCGGTCTAGAGGCTCTAGTAGGATGCTGCAGACATGACGAGCACAACCCCTACATCAGAGAGCACGCGATCATGTGTCTCCGCTTCGCCGTCGAAGGCTGCGAGGACAACGCAAACGTCATCAAGAAGATGGCCGGCGTCAGACACCTCCAAGGCGGCGCCGTCACCCTCGGCGCGATCGAAGACGTCCCGCGCGAAGTCCTCGACACTAACGGCTACGAGACTTTTATGGACGGCAGAGGCCAGGTCGGCCTCCGCCGCAAAGAGACCGCGACGAACAACAACATCCACCACGGTACCACCACCGGCTTCGGGACTGCGAACAACAACAACGGCTTCCCGTCGGCTTCAGCTGTCGCCACTGGTGCGGGGGTTAGTAAACCCCGCCTTCCGCCGACGACCAAGACCACGGCGGAGAAGGCGGCGGAGCTTATGCAGAATGCCCTGCGCGACTTGCCTTTGGGCGATAAGCTTGTTACTGACAAGCAAAAGGCCGAGGCGCTGGCGAAGCTTGATCGTGCTTTTGAGAGTACTGAGAGGGTGCTGGGCGGTGTGAAAGGGTTGGGGAGGGGGAAGTGAGGTCTTGTCTGGGATGTGACATTGTTACGTGGGTACTTCGTTTTGCCTCTTGGTACTCGCCGGTTGGAATAGGTCTATTGTTCTTTTGGAAATGATACCCCGTTTGCTTTCCATTTGATGTATGGTGTTCATGATTAATGCACTGTAGATGCTGAGGTAGGCGCCGGAGCAGATACAATAGCGGGACACGATCTCGAGGTTCCAGCTAATCTCACCTATTCACACGCCAAGGTCACCAGTGTAAACTGAGAGACCACGATCGGAATGGCCTGAAGAAGATGAGTTGATTGCAAGGAGGCTCATGGTTTGGAAAATTACGCCTCACCCGCATGCCCCGGACCAAGCGAAAACAAAACGACTGGAGGAGTGTTTCATGATGGCGCTAGTCAAATCGAGACCGCTTCCTTCAACTCCTCCCACTTCTTTTCTATACCATTGATACACGACATCACCTCTCCAGACCTCACTCCACATCCTATCATTCACGCTCTACGTCAATACCACTTCGACAATACTATCCTGAGTAACACTCTGTACAACAATACCTTTCCTCTCAACCCACGATTCGTGACGAAAAGTGTCTTAAGCGAGCAGCGTCAGCGACCTGCAAGCGCGCACCAATCATTTACGCCCGCAGGCCGGCATTGAAAACGCCACATGCCGGAGTCAGGAGGCAGCCGCCGTCTTTCTTTTGTTTCATCGCCAGCGGCCACGGCTAGACGCGTCAAAGCGCAAGGCGTGTACATGCCTTGAACACGAGCTCTACTCTACCTACCTGGCACCAGAAGACCGAGCTTCCTCTCTTCTCACATCTCTTCCTGTAGGTCCTGACGTTTCTCTTCAGACGCTCCGGTTGTCAGACTTTTCCTTATCTCTTTGCGCATCTTTCTCGCCATTGAAAATCACACTCATTGCGCATCATCAACCTGCTCATACCAGACACGTCGATCATTCCGGCACAGCAGCAATCCCAACGAGGAACTGCAAAGCCATGCCGTTCTCTTCTAACCCCAGCACGCCCTCGACGGGCGGCAAATCCATCCTTCTCGCGGACCTCGAATCTGGCGGTCACAAAGCAACAAACATCACTGTCAACTCCATGGACTCTCCAAGCGACCGTCCTGTGCTGGGCCGCAGGCGAACCACACACAGCGCACCTGAGACCGACCCGAAAATAGCTGCTCTCGTCGAAGAAGAAGATGCACTTACCAAGGTCGGCAACTTCATCTGGAAGATCCACAGTGCCAATGTCATCACTCGCTACACTCTCTACATTCTCCCTGTCGCGGCACTGCTGGCAGTGCCTCTCGCACTCACCGCCACCATCTACAACAAAGCTGAGGCCAAGGGCGTCAAATTGCTCGGCATCTTTGTCTGGCTGGAGGTCATTTGGATCAGTCTCTGGATCTGTAAACTCCTCGCCCAAGTCGTTCCCTTCATCTTCCAGGCTGCATGCGGGCTCATCAGCACGGGAGTCAGGAAGTATTCGCTGGTCCTGGCTGCTCTGGAAGTGCCAATCTCGCTTCTCTTCTGGGCAATCGTCGCATTTGCTACGAGCAATGTCATTTGTGCGTTCGGAGGCGATTGCTCTGTCGGCTGGCCCAACACGCTCGAAACTGTCTTCAAAGCTGGAATCATCGTGGCGGCAATCTTTCTTGCGGAAAAAACTCTCATTCAGATCATTAGTATCAACTACCACCGCAAGCAATATGATGAGAAGATCAAGGAGAGCAAGAAACTCGTCAGGTTGCTGGACTTGCTCTACGATGCGTCTCGTTCGCTGTTCCCAGAATATTGCCGGGAGTTCATGATGGAGGATGCCGATATTCAAGGCAACACGCTGCATGAAGTCCGTGAGGCTATGCAAAAGGCTGGAGTCGGGACAAAGATCTTCAACGACATGGGACGCGCGCGCGACAAAGTTACTGCTGCTTTCGGTGTCATGGCTTCGGATATTGCTGGCAAAGAGGTCTTCAGCACGACGAGCGCGCACTCCGTTGTGATCGAGGCCATTGAAAGTGAGCGTGGTGCTAAAGCTTTGGCACGTAGACTCTGGTTGTCCTTTGTTGGAGACAGCAGAGATGTACTCCTGAAGTCCGACCTGCTTGAAGTTCTTGGAGCGTCGAGAGCAAGTGAGGCTGAAATCATCTTCGCCGCACTCGACCGCGATGGGAACGGGGATGTCAGCATGGAAGAGATGACGATGCTCGTGGTTGGCCTTGGAGAGGACCGCAAGAACCGAGCCACTAGCATGCAGGACATCAGCCATGCCATCGGAGTTCTCGACAACATTCTTGGCTTCATTGTGCTTATTGCTATTGCTCTGATTTATGCGACATTCTTCAGCGCAGCTTTCGCGAGCCGTGCCACGCAGCTATGGACGACTTTCACTGGTCTTGCTTTCGCCATCGGTGGCACGGTGACAGAATTCCTCGCCTGCATCATCTTCCTCTTCGTCAAGCACCCCTACGATGTCGGCGACCGTGTCGATATCAAAGACGTACCCCTTGTCGTCGAGCGGATCTCTCTCATGTACTCCGTCTTCCGCCGCATCGATTCGGACAAAACCGTGCAGATTCCGCACAACATTGCAAACACCCTCTGGATCGAAAACGTATCTCGCAGCAAGCCGATGAAAGAGCAGTACAACTTCAGTATCAGCGCTGCCACTACTAATGAAGATATCTTGGCCCTACGGGCTCAACTTGAGAAGTTCGTGCAGGCTTCTGAGAACAAGCGCGACTTCCAGGATGATCTGGATATCGAGTTGATCAGTCTGGGTGACCTGAAGCAGCTGGATCTCAGGGTCGAGATCAGACACAAGGTAAGCACACAATCGAGTATCCTAATGCATAGATCCCGAAAAAAAACTAACAACCCCCCGCAGTCCAACTTCTCCAACGAACACCTCCGCCAAATCCGCCGCAACAAATTCATGTGCGAGCTCCTCCGCGTCATGCGCAGCATCCCCATCGATCCCCCAGGCGGCAACGACGCCGCCGTCGGCAGCTCCGACAACCCAACCTACAGCGTCACCGTCTCCGACTCCGAGGCCGCCGCTTTCCGCGACGCTCGCAAAGAAGACCTCGAGAGCAAGCGTCTCTTCCCCGCCGACAAACCGCCTTTCTCTTCCTTGGCCGTGCCCGAGGGCGGTATCAGTAGTGCGTGGGAGACTTATGCGCCTGAGGCTGCTGCGGGTGTTACTGGAAGGAGAGGGCCGGGTACGAATGGGATGAGGCCTAGTCAGGATACTGTGAGGAACAACTCGAGGGTTTCCAGGGAGTCGTCGAGGAGGGATATCAATCCGGCAGTGCACTTCCAGCAGCAGGGTGGGCTGAGGTGATGAACTTCTTTTCTTTTTCTTGTTGTTTGGAAGTTGATTCGTTCATCTTCCTATTCTTGTTTCGAGCGTTTTCAAGCGAGCGGCTGACTACCTCCTTACTTACCCCAAAAGCGTATACGAGCTATGAATCATTGCATGCCCGATCAACTCACTGAATTTCAAATATAGCTGTACGAAGGTGAGATTGAAAGGAGTCATCGGCTTCTCATTGTTTGACAGAATTTAAGAACAGCGAAACTTTTCGAAAACTCTATGGGAAGTTCCAAATACGCATGCAAATGCGAGGCAAGTTCGCTGACTCCAGAATAAAAGAAAGTAAACACAGAAGAAGCAAAGAGAGAAAAGACCAACGCCATCACGACTAGGATCAGCCACGCCCACGACCTCACCCCTGCCACAAAGTCTTGACCAAATAAAGCACAGGATTCGCACCTCCAGTACGTCCCAACTCCCCACTAACACCCTCATCCAACACCCCCGGATACCTCTCAAAGCCCAAGGCCAGATAAAACTTCTCGGCACCACGATTTCCAGCGTCCATCGCCAAGTGCACCCCCCTGCACTCGTCCGCGTCCAACACGCCGATGTAAGCCTCCATCAACGCCCGCCCCCACCCTTGCCTCTGGTACTCGGGCAAGATGTTGATGTGGAAGTGCGCCGGCCACTTCTGCCAGAGCTCCGGAATCCCCGCCCCGAGCAACTGGTTCGGCCGCCGCAGCGCCATGTGCAGCAGCCAAGCCGCGGCGCCGTCTTCGAACGCGGGCTCCGCCTGGCCCAGCGCCAGGTAGTCCGGCGGAGGGCAGATCCCCTGCCGCGCCAGCGCGTTCATCCAGGGCTGCGAGCGCTTCCAGCGGAAGGTGAACTCGGGCGTCGAGGCCGTGCCGAGGATGTAGCCGACGATTTCGCCCGCGCCGGTTTCGAGCACGAAGTTGGGCTGCGGTTCGGTGTTCATGGGCGGGTATTGGTGGCAGTAGACCCAGGAGGCGATGGTGGCGGCTGGTTCGGTTTTGAAGGCTGGGCTGCAGGTTGCGCGGAAGACGGCGTCGAGGCCTGGGAAGTCGGCGCGGCCGAAGCCGGTTATGCGGCGAATTGTGGTCATTGTTGAGGGGGGGATGGGGGTTGTTAGGTAGGGCATTGTTGTTGTGTTGTTGTTGGCTGGATGGGTTGGTTTGAGGTGGGGTTGATGTGAGCTGTGGCTGTGGCTGTAGCTGTGATAGGTACTGTAGCTTTTGCTGTGTGTAGTTGTGTGTAGTTGCGTGGAGCTGTGTTTGGTTGTTTGGTATAGGTTCTGTTAAAGGTAGTGGATATGTCTTTGGTATTTTTGCGAGTGTTTGGTGTAACGGATGGTTCAGTGTGATGGGTGTGTGAGAAGGAGTGTGTTCTCGAGTTCCGTAGGTTAGAATCGCCATGACTACTGTACCTTGCGATCGTGCCTTCGGCCTAGAGATGTCTTTTTCTAAGGATGCGTCTTTCCTGGGTATGTTCATGTTCGTGGGTGTAGCAAGAGCTGCCAGGTGTGCATCTCGTAATTTCCTCAGAGAATCAATGCCGTTTGTGAGCCGCTGTGTCTTTCCTCGACACGACCAACCTGTCAGGCATTGATACACTCCCCAGCCTTTCGCTAGTCACAGCGACATACTCGCATTGTAGAAAACCTGGAAGGCGCATAGCATGTCTGGTGACCGACCGAGATCACGTGATGTTGTTACTCTTCATCACCACTGTACACACAAACCGTTGGTAAGAATGTCGCACGATTTGATCATGATCTGGCAGGTCGCGTGAACTGCTTGAGTGGAGAATAATGTCAATATTTGGAGGAAGGAAAGAACACGATTCCTCCTAATTCACAAGCCGGGTATCGCCGCACCTTCCCATCCCCGTAAAGTGGGGCCCTCACCTTGTCCCTTGCATCTGTGCCACCATACTTGCCACGGTCGACAACAACCGACGATGACAAGCCAGACCAACAACCTTCTTCCCTTTGGACAAGGGCCGAAAGTAGTCGTCTACCACCAAACTCACCATGGCCCTAATGGAGGTCCGCCGGTCTCGCTGCTTCCACTCATTACAGAAAACACCGGTGTAACAAACGTCATCGTAGCAGCAATACATCTCAACGAAGGCCCCGGCAACATCACACTCAACGATGACCATCCCGAGCACGAAAAGTTCGCCACTCTCTATGGCGAGATAGCATGGCTCCAAGCCAGCGGTGTGAAAGTACTAGCCATGCTCGGAGGTGCTGCCAAGGGTTCGTACGAGCGCCTGGACGGCGATGACCTGCAACGATTCGAGTCTTACTATGTACATCTGCGAGACATGCTTCGAAAGCATAGATTCGACGGCCTTGATCTGGATATCGAAGAGCCCACTTCGTTGCCTGGAACCATCAGACTCATCGATCGGTTACGCGCGGACTTTGGGCCTAGCTTCTTGATCACGCTCGCGCCTGTGGCTACGGCCTTGTTGCCGAACCAGCCTCATCTTTCTGGGCCCATTGAGTATAGGCTGCTTGAGCAAATGAGAGGCCACGAGATCGCTTGGTACAACACTCAGTTCTACTGCGGTTGGGGCGACCCGTCGACTACGTCCTGGTACGACGCTATCATTGGACTCGGGTGGCGGGCAGACAAAGTCGTCATGGGCCTCGTCACAAATCCTGCCAACGGTGCTGGCCATGTACCTTGGCCGAACATGGAGAATGTTCTTCGTACGCTTCGAGCCCGGTATCCGAATTTCGGAGGTGTGATGGGCTGGGAGTATTTCAATGCTCTTCCTGGCGGCACGGAGAGACCCTGGGAATGGGCGGCGAATATGGGGAGATTGTTGCGGACACCGCTGCCGGTCTCTGCACCACAGCAACAGATCCCTATTCGACCGTACGGCATGGGCGCTCCTGCACAACAACTGCCAGCACCGCAACATCCGTTCCCGGCGGAGAGTGTGAAGACGCTGCAGGATTTGGGATTTAGTCAACAGCAAGCTGTCGCAGCTCTGAACAGCACTGGAGGGAATGTCGAGTACGCTGCTGGTCTGCTGTTCCAGGATTGATGGACCTGGACTTCTCACGAGCGACAACAGTGTCACGAATATCACGTCAACGAGAGACACGAAAGAAAATGGCTAATTCCAGGCAAATGTTGACATGGAAAGAATCACCACCTTTGAGGACTTCAATGTTGATATTCATGGATACAGGGTGAAAACAAAGTTAACAAACGAAATCATACAGCTCATAAGCATCAGCACCCCTCCGAGAAATCCACATCCATTACTCAATCGTCGTAAACCACAGTCCTCCGTCGGCCTCTGGAGTCAGTATACGTGACTCTCTTCGTCACCCCGTTCTCATCCTTGACAACTTGTTGCTCGGACTCAATGGAACCCCTCCCACCAGAACTATTAGCAGAATCCCGCCTAGTAGTAGTCGAATCGCTACCACTCTTCTGCGAAGACTGAACATCAGACTCCCTCTCCGCCGTTTTCGTCTCGCTCACATGCTTCGAGACAGCCTCGCGCGAGTCCTTCTGGATCACAGTCCTTTTCGTCTCACTATACCTCCTCCGCGGCGGACTATCATCAAGCTCCTTCACCACGTAGCGTTTAGTCTCGATCGCGCGTCTTTTCGGGGGTTCGGGCTCCGGATACTCGGTCTTCATCGTCTTGCCATCGCAGTCGACGTGGACGATCTTCCAGACCACGCCGCGGCTATTCTTCACGACGATCTTGGTCCAGTTGCAGTTCCGGACATCTTCGCTGGGGATGTTGCTTGGCTCGCTGACGGGTGGCGAACTGCACTTTGGCGGCGGCGGCGGCGGAGGCGGGTGGCATTTCTGCGGCGGCGACGGCAAAGTCGGGTAGATGGTCCTGATGATCTTGCCGCACGAGTCCTCGTACGTGATCTTCAGGATGTTGCCTTGCAAGTCCTTGTAAGTGATTTTGCGCTCGATGCATATCTTGTCGTCAGCCGGTTCTGCTGTGTGGCAGGGCTGCTTGGGCTTCTCGTCGGGGATCTTGTAGCTGATGGTCCGGGAGCGCTGGCGAACGACTTGCTTCTTGTCGTCATCCGCGGGTAGCTTGATGATTGTCCGGCTTTCCTTGTGCGACATTCTGGGTGGGTGGCTTTCGCCGAAAGTGACGTGCGGCATCTTTGATTAAGATTTGCTATGACTGGGGAGTGCAAATGGCTGGGCGGGAGGAACAATCGCAAGCAAGGGTCAGGAACATGAACAACAGTTCGCCCGCATTCTAGAGGGCATACCGGGCCCTTCTTCAACTCGCGCAGGGCAATTGCATCACACATGGCCGACGTCAGGCGCACAGGGCTCAGACACCGTGCGGCTTGCGAAAGGGTGTGTAGCAGGAGCTATATGTGAGACCCGAGCCATGGATGGGAGAAATCTTTGGAGGCCGCGGCGATGTGATGGGTGATATTGGGCACTCTACATGTAGATGCTGTGACAGTAGGGAGGATTCCCCAATACTCGATGCGTCATAACATCGTCGCTTGGCGGGAAGGTGGTCGAGTGAGACATTCTGAACCAGATGGCATGGGAAATGTCTGAGACAATGGGACAACGCCTGCTTGCAACGAGATGCTTTGGATGACGACAATCAATTTGTTTTGTGCCGGTGCTACAGGTCGCGATAATCTATGGGTTCTCTTCAGTTTAGAAGTAGACCGGCGTCGAATTCTAGTGTGGCTGCAGATGAAGTGAAGCCAGCATTTACCTATAGTAGTCTGATCGACGCCGCAACACGGTACACTAGGGCCTTGTACTTCCATCTGTGATGTCTCGAACCTCCAGTGGCTCATCACAGCCATCGTACCAGCCACTGACTCTCGTCGCTGAACACCCCAGCATTGTAGAGGTAGACCCCCAGCATTGGAGATGATAGTGACAATGTTCACAAGCATGCTGCTCTTCTCAATCCAATTATCAACGCAACCTTCAATCGACTGAATAACAGACCGACCACTTCCAGCTCAGAAAATCAACACCCCAATAATCGACAACCAGCTTTCAATTCCAGCTTCAAGCTCACTCGACCAACCCAACCGATCTCCGCCGTCTAATCCACCTCACACCACCACTGCAGGCCCATCCAGCCGTCAAAATCACGACCCACGGAAACATCTATCCACAACACATCACAAACAAACAAGAACACAATGGCACGCTCCGAAGTCTCGACCTCGTTCCAGCGAGTCATAGTCCGCCACGCCTACCGCTGGCCAGAAACAACGCTGGTCTGCTGGGCCATTTTCATGATAATAGCCGGCCTGTACCTCATCACAAACTTCGCCAAAATGGCCAACCAGCAGAGCACGCTGGGGTTGGGGACGCCTTGGTAAGTTTTTTCCGGATTTCCCAAATATCAGTAAAACACTCTCTTTGCAAACTGTATCAGCCCATCAGACCATCAGACCATCACCCCATCCCTCAGACAAACAAAACAACCCCACTAACGATTCAATTCTTCCGCGCCTTACAGGATCATCCCCTACGGTATCGCCGTGGGCGCCACAACCGAAATCCTCGTCTGGATCGTCGTGCTGCTCTCCTTCCAACGCCGCCTGTTCCCCGGCCTCGTCATCCTCAAGGCCTTCATCCTCTTCGTCCTCTACCTGACGGGCATGATCGGGACCGCCTCGCAGCTCTTCGGGCCCGTGATCAAAGCGTGCCAGGGGAACTCCGCCAGCGGTCTGAACGTCGATGCGCTCATGTGGTTGCTGCAGCGGTCAACTTGCGAGGACTGGTATGTGGTGTTTGGGTTTTTCGTGTTGGGGATGTTGTTTGAGGTGTGGATTCTGGTGGTGGCTAGGCGGGTTTTGGCTAGGGCTGGGTGATGGGGAGGGTGATAGTGGTTTTACTTGTTCGGGCATTCCTTCATTTTATCTTGGTGTGGTCTTAGCGATAGGTGGATTCTTCTTTTTCTTCTTTGTGCTTTGTGATACCCAGCAACGACTGCGCATAAACTTTACTTGCATCGGGTTTCGTCTCACGTGCCATCAACCCATCCCAAGGTTGTTCAGCCAAGTCCTCATTGATACTGAACTCAGCGCATCGATTGAATACAACGAATGTCGTAGGTGCGGTGGTTTGGACCTCTCTCTCTACTTCTAGATCCTCTACGGTTTCTCAGGCTTCGTAGAGGTCAGGTCGTCGGATCTGGGAGCGGATGTTGTATTGATTTTTAAGTGCTTCCTTTTCGGAGTCTTGAGAAGCTATACCTACTAGGCACAGGGGGTCGTCGAAAACCGGTTGGGAAATCCTGTTGGCCCTCTCGGCGGAAATCAGTTCACCTCCCATACCATTTGGAGGCATCACAATTGGAGAGTGTCGTATATATCTATAAATTGATAGTGACGGTTTACGAGGAGCGTATCCCAGTCTGCGCATCGGTATGAGTTGGGTCACTTGACACATGCCAAGTTCATGTTGGAGTCAGATGGCCAATGTGAGTCGAGAGTACAGTAAGGTAGGTACATGTAGGTAGAATAGGAGAGGTGAGGTCAGGTGGTTACGTGAGAGGAAGGGAAGGCACGAAACGGCAGCGGAGAAGTCCAACCGATCGGCCGATTGCTTGGTCACGCTATTATTGCGCGGAGTCTACAGCACCTTAACCTACCTACCAACCTACCTGGGTATACGTCGACACCGGCAAGAAGTGTACAATCATACCGCATTATCGCGTGTTCCGCTATCAATCTCAGTCTCTCTGACCTCACTGCAAAGACCTCCCTCCGCCGAGTGTGGCTGGCGGACGTGTCTGGCGCCCTCGAAACCGAATGAAGCAATGCGGCTGAGCGCAACCCTGCTACACGATCCCTGATACAACTACACAACACAGGAACACACCCGTCTCAACATGACCAACGATGATGACGCGCAACAAGACGCGACTGCCGCCTCCAGCCCCTCTTCCGATACCAACAACCAAAACGATACCGCGTCAAAGGCCATGTCCAAGGATAGAAACTGCGTCTTCTGCGGCCAGGCCTTTACATCTTCTTCGCTCGGCCGACACTACGATTTGTATATCAAGCCGAAGAATCCGAAGCCTGCGGACGGCGTGCACAATGTCGATGAGATTAGGAAGATCCGCGGAGGCATCACCCGCAGGCAGCCGAGAAACAGCCTTAAGAATGCTACGTCGCGTAGGGAGGAGAGTGCTGAGACGCTAGATAATACGAATAAAGGTGGTAGACAAGCTTATAATACCGAGCGCACGAAGGACAACACACCAGCAAGGTCGCCAGTCTTGCCAAGAGAAGGCAACGGTCAGGGCACATTTATCAACGTGCCGAGTTGGCAATCAACAGGCGTGATAAACAACCTCCCTCCTCGTGCGCCTTCTCGCACCAATACTGATGCGACCGCAACCGGCCAGGCGCAACGCCTCCAGGATATGCGCCGCGATACTGGTTCTGGACAGCGGACTCAACGACCCGAACCACAAACTGACAGCGCATGGAAGGCTCAAGAACAGATTGAGACTGGAAGAGCAGCGGAAATGGCATTGCGAGAGGTGCTAGGCAGTTTGAAGGCAGCGAGGAGGAAAGTTGAGCCTGGCCCAATTTACGAAGACTTCGACTTCTTTGCACAAACATTTCCTGGGTTGTGTCTCAACATCCTACCACCTCCGACCACCCTTTACAGCCCAGCACCATTCGCGTCAGCCGAGTCTTGGTCACTGAAGCCGCCAGGTCTGCAGCAGTCGGAAGTCATGAACCGACTTTTGAACGAACGCTGTAGAGACATGCGCAAGGTTAACCCAGAGCACCCTCCCGACGCTGCCATATTCAAGCACAGCGCCCACCTTCAAGGCGCTTTCGAGAACTGGCGCCTCATGTCCGATAAAGACCAACAAGCTGCGTGGACTCTCGAAGCACTGCGCTGCTTCACCACTTCTCGCGATTCGAACAATAAGCTCAAGCGCCGCCTCGCCGACGCGGAACAGCACACTGCCCACCTGGAAGCACAGTATGATCGTCTCGCCCGCTGCCAGCTACCGCGTGAGTGGCTCGTCCGACCTCCTAAAACCGTCTCCATTTCTGAATCGATTGCTCGCGAAATGCAGAAACATCCAGGTGGCGGCGTCCAAGAGTCCGACTACGATGCTGACGCTGTCCTTTCTCGCTGGCGCGAAACAGTGCGCGCTGTTGCGCGACCATCACGCCAATCGACATCACACTTGCCCCACTACGCCGCTTCCGCTATGAATCCCACCGTGGGTCCCGGGGAAAACATACGCGACCAAATGCTCATGACCGGAAGCATCAGCAACATCGGCGGGCCAGTGCCTCGTGGTAACGAGAATCACAACCGCACGCAGCAACTAGCACACACCCATACGCTAGATACCGTTAGCTACGAAACACCTCCCAATCCCGGCGCGATTCTCGACGACGCCGACGACCACAATACACGCACAAACTCTCCACACAATTACAATTACCCCTACCCGCCACCCGCAACCGACGACGACGACGAAGATGGCGAGCTCGCCGAAGACGTCTCTAACGTGCTCGACACCTCCCTAACGAACTTCGTCGATCGCAGTGCACTTGCCAAGCAGAAGCGCTTTGTGCAGGGGAGCTTTTCACCCTCCGGCGCAAGCCCGGGTGCCGGTGGCACCTTCGGCAAGTTCAGGATCAACGGACAGGGCAGTGGCAATGGTAGTCCGGTACTAAATACCAACGGCAAGCGACCCATGCCGACGGCTGACTTGGGTTATGGGGCAGGTGGGAAGGGCCAGAGGACGTAATCAATGGTGGAGGCTCTGCGAATGCATCAACTACCCTGGAATACAATCGGATTTGCGGCGCGCCCATACTTCTCGAGATCTTTGAGCATGTCTCTCGCCGTCGAACTATTAGTGTATGTACTCCCTGGCACTTGCAGGGGAGTCGAAGGATTCGACAAATTAAAGAGGAAAGCAACAATCCATCAATACAATCAATACAAGCAGCAGCCGCTGCTCAACAATCAAACTGTTCGTTCCGTTTTCCAAGGACCATGGCGAAAAAAAGCGCGCAGATGCAGACGCCTCATCCTTTGAAGCGTTAGTTCCGCGCTGAATTCCCCTCTCGGTCTGCTAGCTTCTGACTTTCACAATTAACTCTTGATAAAAATTGATTTTTCGCTTGCCTAAGCACATACGACCATAGGTCAGTGAGAACTGGGCATCCCGTCCGCTCTGCCATACATAAGCACTGAACCGGGCGACTAGTACTAGAGTGGGTGACCATCTGGGAATCCCGCCTGTTGTATGTTTTTTGTCTTATCTTTTTGCACCCTTCGGAGTGTAGTGTTTCCTTACGATCTCATACGACACCAATTATGCCGCAATAATGTAGACCGCTAGAGCTTAGATGGAGCGAGCAATAGAGGCTGCCCCAAACAAAGAGAGACATTTACAAGCCGGTTGTTGCGTCTCAATGAGAATGAGTTGTACGCCGACAACAACTTCTTTTCTAATCGTGGGCGAAGCAGAGAGTACATCCTTCCCACCATCATCTATCTGCATCGGTAGTGCATATGAGAGTGAAAAACTAGGATGGTAGCTCTACCGCAGGCATTGCATTGCAGACACGTACATTAATGTATCAGACTTGTGAAGTCAGCAATGGAGAAAAAAAGAAAACACCATAATGCTGACATTGACGACAATGAAAGCAGATCGCGGGGGAACTTCCAGTTCTCGGTTGTAGAACACGATAGAAGTGAGCTAGGTTGGCTCTCGGGGAACAGATATACAGGGACGTTTTCCATGCATACTGGCAGTAGCTTGTCCCTATTGATTTGTCCCCTGAGAGGTTGGAGCACTCTCTATCTACGTTCTGAATCAGATCTTACAGACACAAGCCCTACTGCCTAAACATCATCAAGCCAGCCTCCTCATCCGCTGCGTCCTTGTCATCCTCTACCATCTCCTCGGCATCCTCATCAAGATTCTCCGCGAGCCCCAATCTCTGTCCAAACAAACTTCTAAATAACTCATCAGTCTGCCTCTCTCCCCACTTTCCTCTCTCTTCCGGTGCCATGAAGTTTTGCAGCTTCTCGTGTACTGCATACTTCAGCTTGCGGCCCTTGCTAGCCTTGGTGTCGACGTTGCGCTTGGTTTTCGCCTCCCGTCGCATCGTGTTCATGTTGCTCAGATCCAGGTTCGTGGCAGCCGTTAGACCCTCACTAGAAGCGGATTTGGCTTCAAGCAGTTCTTTCAGGAGCAGACCGTAGAAGTCGGCGTCGTCATAGATTTTGGGGTCTTCCAGGACTCTAGCGGCGAGTTGCACTGGTGCACAGGAGCGAGGTGTGTGTACACGCTTGAGAAGGCGGTCAGGCGCTGTAAGGTGTTCGTTCAAGACGTCGATAATGGTAGCCTGTGCGGTGTTGTTGAGGCGGCCGGACTGAGGCTGGGCGGTTACGCCGCGCGCTTTGGCTGACCATTTCTGAAGAACGACATTTCGCTGTGGCACTGCCTGCTCCTCTTGTTCCTGGGTGTATGCCCAAAGCTTGTCGGTCGAGGTTTTGGCAGAAAATGCCGGTCTTTTGCGCTTCTCGCCAGTCCGAGCTGTGGTCAATTGATCGCGGAAAGCAGTAAGAGAGGACCAGAGGTTGTAAGCAGCGGTCTCAGCAGCGTCGAGAGCATCTTGCGCTTCCGAGATCTGCGATTCGTAGCCTTCATCTGTGGGAGCGACAAGTGTGTTGGCTGCGATCAGACTCTTCTGCATCTTGATCCTGGTGTTGAGCAGCGAATCGAACGTAGTGCGTTGCCTCTTGACCGCACGACCCTTCTCAGCATCTTGCTTGTTCGCAGCCGAAATAGATGCTGCAACAGCCTTCTGTTCGGTAGCCATGATTTTGCGCAACTCAGCGCGGTCCTCCGGCTCATCTTGAGGAAGAGCTTCCGTCTCATTTTCTTCCTCGTCGCTCATGTCTGTGGCGTCCGTTCCGTCTTCAAGCTCCTCATCCTCGTCTTCCTCACTGTCTTGGTCGTCTGCCTCACTATCCTCCTCGTCAAAGCCTCTCGCAAAAGGATCATCCTCGTCGTCGTCCCCATCGACCGCATCTCTCGTGACCCGTGATCCGCTGTACTGAGGACCCAAAGCAATCTCTTTGGGTTTTCGCAACTTGCTCTTGCCTACAGGAGCGTAGTGCTCGCGCGCACTGGCGCTCTTGTCCTCCAAGGCATCCTCGTCTCCAGAGGCGTCGCTATCGGACTCCGGAATATCGGCTTCTGGATCGAAGTCTGCGAAGATTGTCAGTGCCGTCGCCTAGCCATATGGCAGAGCAAAAAACTTACCCTGTGGCGCAACGTCAACAAGCTCTTCAAATTCGCTCGCGCGGTTGCGACCTTTGTTTGGCGCCATGTCTGTAATATTTTTTGAGAGAACAAAAGCCGAGGCCGAAGATTTCTAGGAAAGTCTTCCAGAGCGCATCTTTCTTCGAACGCGCTAGCAGCTTGCATGCAGCGGAAGGGGCCGCCCCTCGATTAGCGCTGCAGCCTGAGGTCCAAGGCGGTCCATCGCCAGTCTTACTAAGGCACTTGCTGTCTCTTGACATCTCCTCGATCGACATACCAAATATATCACAGTCCAGCTCCCGATAGCAGAGAGAAAGCAGCGCCCAAACTCGACATGTAAGTACAACCTAGACTCGACTAGATTGAAAAATACAGCCCAACGCACCTACCATCACTCCTCGTGTATGTATCTAGATACTCACATCGTATTCAGTAGCTAGTGTATCTCCACATCATCGAACATCTCCCGAACATGGCTTCTATTGCCTTGGCCGGGTCCACTGGCCTAGTTGTAAGCCAACGCAGTGCTCAGCGATATCTAGTCTCGTAACAACATCCTAACACGAACGCCACCCAGGGCTCTCACATCCTCAGTAACTTGACAGCATCCCCTCAAGTCCACCACATTCATGCCTTTGCTCGCAAAGCCCTCACATTTTCTGAGAAGATTCACCCTATCTCATCGCCAGACTCCAAGACCTGGCCCTCACTCTACCCGGCCGACAAAACAGTCCCATCGATCTTCATCTCAGCTTTGGGAACCACTCGTGCTCAGGCTGGCTCATTCGCCGCTCAAAAGGAGATCGACTATGATCTGAACCTCGCTCTTGCCAAAAGTGCCAAAGCTGCTGGCACGAAGATATATGTGCTTGTATCTACGGCCTCCGCCAATGCTTCGTCGATGATGGGTTATCTGAAGATGAAAGGCGAGCTTGAGGAGGCCGTCAAAGACATTGGCTTTGAGCGTACCGTCATCGTGCGACCGGGCTTGCTCGTAGGTACCAGGGAGGATAGCCGTCCGCCTGAGGCCGGGCTGCGCATGATTGCAAACGCAATGGGAGCTGTCAGTGGCGGTTTATTGAAGGACTTTTGGGCGCAGGACGCTGAGGTGGTTGCGCGTGCGGCTGTCAGTGCAGCTCTCCAGGCCGAGCAGAGAGAGGAGAAGGTGTGGACCGTGGGCCAGAGCGATGTGATTAGATTGGGCAAGACGGAGTGGAAGGCTTGAGGCCTAGGTTGGAAGACGTGTGTTTTGACGGTAATGGACGACGTTTGGCAAGGTTATGTGTATGTTATGATCACCCGATCGTTTCTCAATTCTAAGGTGGCTTCGTCGTATACGTTTGCCATGGCAAGCATGCGGTGCCGATTTTGGACCTGCAGTCGCTCTTGCTGTGCTGAATGTTCGTCAGACTGCGACTTATAGCTATCACAAAGCCTGACGGAGGGTTCGATGGAAATGGACAACCCATGAGGCTCTGTGATAGCTATAACACTCGCGGGACAAACTATTTGGGACAGCGTGCTACCGGCGTCGCACAAATATTCCCGACTGACCTGTTCCCCAAGAGCATACCTAGGTCGGTCCACAAAACAAAGAAGATCGACTGCGCTTTCTCACATGTGAAAACAGCCGTCCATCTAAGCGAAGACATTTTGGACAGCTGAAGTCGAAGGCACAGCATCACCTTGGCGTGTCTCCAACCTAGCGAACGCACTCCCGGTTCAAGGCGATGGATGGGGACATGATGAAATTTGCAGCCTGGCAGTAATCCATGTCTCCCATCTTGGCAGACTTGACATGGTCGTTCACAATAGCGAACCCAATAGCGCCAGGGTTGCGATTGTTGAGATGTCAGCGCGCCTGTTGTACCTGCCGCATTGAGGCTCGCATGTGAGCAAAGACATTCGCGACAAGCGACGCCTTGGATCCCACCGCCCTTCACGATACCATTTCAATATACCAATCATCGACTGTGCGCGAGCTCACGGTCATCAACAATCCACTCTCGTCCTCCCTCCACCTCTGGGCAAGGCTGGAGCCGCAGGCTGGAGGCTTGGTGCAAGCCATAGCGTGCAGTTGAGCGCCTCACCTCACGGCTCTAAGACAAGAAGCATCACAATAGCGCAAGCAAGACTTGAAGAGGCTCGGCGGGATGGGCTTGGAAGCCGGCTCCAAAGGCGGCATGAAACGAATATCGCGCAACTTCTGTCAGACCAGTGCCAGTGCGTGGCAAGCGAAGCACGTTGCTTGGACTTGGCACTGTTGGCAGATGTAAATCGTGCTTCTGACAGCCGGACACGAACCGGAAAGTCGCCTGCAAGTGGGATGCGATGCGTCTAGCGTTGAGTTTCAATGTTTTGGTTTGATGCCAATCGATCAAGCGACGCACATGGGTCATGGCGGGGCCGGGGTCTGGAGAAAGAGGGTGCGTGAGGCTAGGACACGAGTAGCTAGAGGTGGTGTTGGTGTCGGTGGTGGGTGGTCACAAAAGGGCCGATCTCTTTCCAAATGGCATGCTTGGGGACGATCTTCGAGAAGGACGCTAGAAGGTGGCATGTGCTTTTGGTGCGGTCTCGAGCAGCATGTGGCTACGCCCAGTCTCTTGGTCGTCGCTCTAATGCTCCTGTCTTACTTGCAGCGACGGCACGATATCGATCTGAGGTGGTTTGGCACGTGAGCTAGTGTGCTTTCTCGAGTGCAGGGCAACACCTTCTTGACGGCTGCTAGCCGTGCATGCTGTCCTCTGACGACAACCTGCGTTTGCACATCCGATACATACAGGCAGATCAGCACTCTCGAGTGATCACACCACCGAACGAGCAAGGATGAGGGTTCGTTCATTGCATTCCCCAGTGTACTTCCCCGTGCGGAGAGTAGTTCAGTCTGGAGTCTCTCCACGACTCCACCGATGAGAATGATGGGGTGAGCATGGACGCTCTGTTGCGTGGTCCTGACGTTCAAGAGATGCACTTCATGCGGCATGCGCCGGTATGCGTCGAGTGGTGGAGTCTGCAGGAAGAGCGAGATGAGATTGCCAGGCCTTGCCTTTGATCCATTTTGGACTTCTTTCCCCGTGGGCATCTCCTCACTCCATGGGAAAAAACAGTGGACACGGCACATGCACGGCCTTGTTCAGATTGAGACATTCTGATAGGACAGTATAAGTCCGTGCATAGGTCTTGGCCGGGACTTCACTCACGATACGGACCGATTAGAGTGGCACAACTCCGGCTTTTGACTTTTGGTAGCACCGGCGGGCCAGGACTAGTGTCCGAATTGACGGCGATGGTCTCAACTCTCTGGTAGAGCACCAGGCCTGGATGCTGCTGGACGACTTCACTTGCGCCAGAACGCGACAGGCCAGGCGATGGGGCCAAGGTCGAGGCATGCATCGTCTCAGTATAAGATCTTCTTGATCGCCCGGCATGTAAACACGAAATATCCTTCCAACAGCATCCATCTCCAGCATTCCTATTCCATTACAGCTCAGGCAGTCGATCGTTCGCACGCAGCAGCTTGAGCAGTCGATCTTTGATCATCACGCCAATCACTCGTTGAGCACTTGAACACATCAAATCGATCTTCCACCTTCGGATTTCGACCTACTTCTCCTCACAACACACATCTTCCTTCGCATACCATCAATCATGGGTGGCGGCGGCATTCCCATGAACACTGCCCCCGTTGAGGGTGGCTTCCTTACTGGAAAGAGACTCATCTTTCCCCTTGCTCTGGTAACCTCGCTCTTCTTCCTCTGGGGTTTCTCCTACGGTCTTCTCGATGTTCTCAACAAGCACTTCCAGAACGTCCTCGGTATCACCAAGCTCGAATCTACTGGTCTCCAGGTTATGTACTTCGGTGGCGGTTACCTCCTCTTCTCACCCATCGCCGCCGAGGTCCTCAAGCGCAAGGGCTACAAGTTCACCATTGTCATGGGACTCACTCTCTACTCTCTTGGAGCAATCTTCTTCTGGCCAGCTGCACACTTCTCTAGCCGTGAAAACGCTGTTGCCTCCTTCGGCGGCTTCTTGGCCTGCACTCTTGTCATCGCTTGCGGACTTGCAACTCTCGAAACATCTGCAAACTCATACGCCGTTGTTATCGGTGATCCCGCCTGGGCTTCCACCCGTCTTCAGTTCTGTCAGTCGTGGAACGGCATCGCCTCGTTTGCTGGCCCGCTCATCGCTTCCAAGTACTTCTTCAGCGGCAAGCACGCTGAGGACCTCTCGACCGTCCAGTACGTCTACTTGGCAGTTGCGTGCCTCGGTGCTGCGGTCGGTGTGCTGTTCCTTCTAAGCAAGCTACCAGAGGTCGCTGAGAGCTCTGGTGTTCAGAGGAGGGGCTCTGTCGTCGATGAAACTACTGTGGAGCTTGCCACGGACACCAACGGAGCGATCATCGGTGCTGGCCCGATCTACAAGCAATACAACATGATCTTCGGCTTCATCGCACAGTTCTGCTACGTCGGTGCACAGGTCGCATCCGCTGCCTTGTTCGTCAACTACGCTGTCGAGAACGGAGGTGTCACGGATGCTGAGGGATCCCGTATGCTGTCTTACGCCCTCATCACCTTCACCGTCGGACGCTTCGTTGCCACTGGTCTCTCGTCGATCTTCGAGTCCAACTTCCTCCTCGTTGTTTATGCCATCGGCGCCATTATCTGCACAGCAGTTGTCTGCTCCATCCGTGGTGTTGCTGGTATTGCCATGCTGATCATCATTTTCTTCTTCATGGCCCCGATGTACCCTACCATCTTCACTCTCGGAACCGCCAACCTTGGCCCGCACACTCGCCGCGGTGCTGGTATCCTGGTCATGGGTGTCTCAGGCGCTGCTGTCTTCTCCCCCATCCAAGCCGCTATTGCCGACGCTGCCACCACCCGCGTTTCTTACGTGGTCCCCTTATTTGGATTCGTGGTAGTCCTCGCTTACGCCAGCTACCACTGGTCAGTCCGTGGTTTCCACGTCATGCGCATCAAGAGCGAAGCCGTCATCGCCGTCTCGATCGAAGGCGGAGCCGTCGGCGGCGTCATGGAGACCGTCCACTACGACGAGAAGAGGATGTCGATCACTGCCGTCGAGAACATCCGCAGGAGCTCCGTTGGCGCGGTCAGCGTCAAGGGTGCCACTGGCGGTGTCAACTTCAGATGATCGATCAGGAGTTCAAGTCAACAGGACACTACAGAACTGTGGCCTACAGTACAGCAGTGAGGGGATAGTTTTGTCTGCATCGAGCGAAGGGTCGTTTGGGGAGTTTTCTTATCATCCTACTGGGCTTGACGATTTACTGTCGCTTGGGGCATTGTCACGATTTGAACAGATTTTATGATTATTGAGACATTTGAGACGCTTTTGTATATACGCGATCGAATCATTACTTTCACTTTCAAACCAACTTCCTCGTTATTGTCACGTGCATCACGTGTCTCCTCTAGCAGTAGTATTACATTCTCGACCTTACTTCGAACTGTGAATGCGATAAGAAAATCGGCCGCTCTATCGATCAACAAGCAAGTTGGAAGAACGGACAACGACTAGCAAGCAGAATCCACACATCGCAAAAGATTTCAATTTCCCACGGGCTGTGACCATAGCATTACATATCATAATGCAATGGATGCGATGAGAAACCTATCTCGCCAGATTAATGGTGTGTTCGACTCCGTATCCACACTTACACGAGTGTCTCCGTCAATCATCTGCAACAAGCTGCAACAGTGGGCAACGACTAGCGATACCGATTCACATCGCAAAAATCGTTGATTCTCCCACGGCTTTGTGATTGTAGCATCACAGACCTGTCTTTGATGAATGCGGTGATTATCTCGAGTTTGCATTTAGTTGTTTAATTATTGATGTTCTCGATGTGCTCGTTCGATGGAATGGACCTCTTTGTCGTAGTGTTGAGCTTGCGTTGGCATAAGATTCGCATCCTGTCAATTGGAACTCTTACAGCAATGCGAGTAATCAACAAATCAAGTCCCTAGATCATTGCTATACAAAGAACATCTCAGCTTAACAGAGGTATGCCATACATTCATTTATTACGTCCTACAGGATGTCTTCCGAGCGATATGGTCAAGACGACCCTAACCCTACTTACCCCAGCTGTTGAGATTGCTTACATAACGCCGATGACGCCCGAACGGATGTATGAGGCGACTGGACATTGATGGACGAGGTGAATGGTTGCAGTGCTTTGGAGGTTCGAGGTGGAAATCACGACGAAGCGCACCTTCCACTGGAGACATAATACACCTAGTCGTCAGGAAGACACTCATTAACCGCCAAGCGTAACTCACGTGCTTTCGGCGGGAGTTCATAAGTGGCTGATCGGATGATGGAAGCGAGCGAGCGGCTAACTATCGCGACACCCACTTGTTCACAGACATTCCCCGTTACTGCAACTAACACATGCTTGCGAACATTCACTCCCACTCCCACACACACCCGCCCGCTCCTGCCAGAACTACTACCTTACCGTACCTTACCTTCACGTCACTCCACCTAAGCACAGATAATTATGAGTGATGCGAACTTCTGAGAGGTGTGTACCTACCTACCTTGACTTGACTTGACCTCCACCGCTGCACCACACACCACCACCATCCAACTCAACCCAACCTACGCCCACACCCACTCCCGCCGTCCACGCGCCAACTTGCATACCTCTCCTCTCCAATCCAATTCACCCCACTTCATCTTCCTTCATCCACTTCGAACCACTCTCACGAATGTAACCGGCGTCCAGCTTGTCTACTGCGTCATTGCCGCACTGCACATGCCTGCCGTCGGCCTCACCACCACTGCCATCACCGCCCACTACCAAAGCTCCTAATCCGACCGTCGCTTACCAATGTCACAAAGAGTGACTCGCTCGTCCGCAGCGAGGCTCGCCGCAGATAGTTCACCCAACGACCAGCCGACGAACAACCCCACCAATACCACACCAACCGCTACTACCAATCTCAGCCGCAAACGCAAGGCTGCATCCACCGAACAGTCTCCGGCAGAACACAAAGACCACAGAAGAACCAAGCGCTCCCGGGCTGGCGATAACGAAGAGCTAGAGGCTCCCGAGTCGGCAGAAGCTCCGAAGAAACGCAAGAGAAAGTCAACTGCAGCGGCTATGTCCAGTGCTGGGTACGGCAACGGTCGCAATAAGGGCGAGGACATGACTGATCCCAGTAGACCATCTTCGAGCACATCCGGAGAGAGTTCGCCACAAAACCCCGCCAAAGACAGCTCAAAGCGTAAGAGCACCCGCCGTAAGAGCAAGGATGGTGAGTCGGGTACAAAAAGCGCGAGCAAGTTGCCGTTGACTGATCGCTCCGCAGACCCTGTGGCTTCAGCGTCCGGTACCAGCTCGAGGAAGTCCAAGAGAGGCTCACGCAAGGACCACGACACCTTGATGAAAGATGTTGACGAGAAGGCTGGCGGAGAGTCCAAAGCACACGAAGAAAATGAGGACCACCAACAAGACACACAAGACACACAAGACACACAAGAAGGAGCGGATATGACGAGTGACGCCAGGAGACGCCAAATGGAAGAGGACATGGAAGCTCTGGATCGCGCTGGCGGGGATCCTTTCAGCTCTAGCGGTTTCCTCAGTCGCTTTGGAGGTCCTGGAGGCCCTGGTGGTCTGGCTGGGCTCGGAGGATTGACCAGTCAACTCAGAGCCATGACACAAATGCTCTCAGGCACCGGAAGCCGTCTTCGTGGTCTACTGGAGCAACTCAGAGCGAAAGACGACACATCCACCCAGCTCATAGCCTTGACGGAACTTTCTGACTTGCTGCTCGTATCCAATGAGGACAACCTGGCTGGCCATTTCGCACCAGACCAGTTCGTCAAGGAGCTAGTCGCCCTGATGCAGCCGAATGACTTCACTGGCGAGGAGAATCCCGAGATCATGCTTCTGGCCTGCCGATGCATTGCGAACCTCATGGAAGCGCTGCCCGCCGCAACAGCAAGCGTGGTCTACGGAGGCGCCGTCCCTGTTCTGTGCCAAAAGCTCCTTGAGATTCACTTCATCGATCTCGCCGAACAGGCTCTCACCACCCTGGAGAAGATCAGCGTGGAGTTCCCATCTTCTATTGTGCGAGAAGGCGGCCTGACTGCCTGCCTTACCTATCTCGACTTCTTCGCCACAAGCACTCAACGGACTGCCGTCACAACTGCTGCCAATTGCTGCCGCAACATCCCTGAGGAATCCTTCCCGACAGTCCGCGACGTGATGCCAATCCTTCTCAACACCCTCTCGAGCTCCGATCAGCGAGTCGTTGAGCAGGCATCGCTGTGTGTTTGCCGCGTGATTGAAAGCTTCAAGTACCATGACTCCAAGCTCGAAGAGCTGGTCAGTGTTGATTTGCTCAAGGCCATCCTGCGACTACTCCTACCCGGATCGACGAACATGATCAGCCCAAGCATTCACACTCAGTTTCTGCGCGTCCTTTCGATTAGCGCTCGCGCCTCTCCACGTCTCAGTGCGGAATTGCTCAAGCTGAACGTTGTCGACACCCTGTACCAAGTACTCACGGGCGTATCACCTCCAAGCTCGACTGAGCAGGATGTCGCCTCCCAGATTGACAAGAACGTTATCATGCAATCAATCATCCGCACGCCTCGCGAGCAAATTTTCGAGACTTTGAACGTGATCTGCGAACTTCTGCCAACAGTATCCAATGATGGCTTAATGTTCTTGAACGACCTCCAGGACGCTGGTTACACTGGTCCAGACAACCTCAGCATGTCTGATCGGAGCAAGATGGCACCCAATGAGAAGCGCGTGGAGCTGTTGAAGGGATGCCGCAACGAGGTCAAGCGATTTGCCATCATCCTCTTCCCAACTCTGATGCATGCATACACTTCTACGGTCAACCTCAGTGTTCGGCAGAAGGTTCTGACTGCACAACTCAAGATGCTTAGCAATCTGGACACCGATATTTTGGAGGAGGCTCTGCGTGGTGTTTCTTACGCTTCTCACTTGGCCTCGATCCTTTCACAGCAAGAAAATCCCACGCTTGTGACCTTCGCTCTGCAGGAAGCGGAGCTAATGTTGAAGAGGATGGAATCAGTCTACAGACCGCAGTTCTATCGCGAGGGTGTCATGACCGAGATCGAAAAGCTTGCTGAGAGACCACTCAAATCCGACGAAAAGCCTGCTGAACCTTCTATCACGGAGAACACAGAGGAGAAGACTGTTGTGACACCGCCTGCCGAACCGGAAAAACAGAGCCAAGAACACGAAGAGCCAGCTGAGCCGGTTGAACACATCGACATCGATGCAGATATTGACGTTGATGACGTCGAGCACATCGAGCCCGAAGATGGCGACGAGGAGCACGACGAAGACGACCCTGAGCACGACGATGACGACGAGGCTTCCGACTCTGAGCCACCGTCTGATGACAGACCATCGACTCGCGCTGTGCAAGATGTTCAAGATGTTATCACCCTTCGCTCAAAGCGCTTCATCGAGGTCCATGGCCACGAAGGTAGCGAGAAATTGCGCCTAGAGGCCACGACTGTCTTGAACGACCTTCGAACTCTCGCCGACGATTTGAAGACTTGTTACAACCACGTTGGCAGCGAGGGTGGGTCTGCGTTGTTTATGCGTCTGGCCAAATACTTTGACGGCGATGCACTGGAGAGTATTACAAGTCACGAGTTGATGACATCTGGTATTGTCGACGTCCTGCTTCACACCCTCAACGACCCAGATGAGGAAATTCAACTTGAGGCCCGTGGAGACTTCATTGAGGCGTTCATGACATCAAAGCCAGCTACGACTGTCGCCACTGGGTCAGCCTCATCCCCTGCGACTTCATTCTCCGTACTGGTACACAAGTTGCAGGAGCTGCTGAGCAGAGCCGAGCACTTCGAAGTAATCACAGTCCATCAAAACGCCATGGAGTCTAACCGTAGCAGTGCTGCGTCGATGCTCGCCAAGCAGCTTCGCCTCAAGCTTACGGCTGACGAGGAGTCTGGCATACCCAGAGCTTACAGGAACATCATGGTGTCAATCCACGCCATTGCTACTTTCAAGTCCTTGGACGATCATCTGCGCCCTCGCATTAGTATTGCAGACCGCGCGAGACCGTCACGCTCGGGCCGTGAGATCGCTGGCATGCCAGGTGCGATTGCTGCTTATGCTGCGGCCATGGCTAGTCGCGGCGAACGAAGTTCCGGGGCGACCGGATCTCGAGCTTCTACACACCACTCACCGTCCTCTGGCAAGCGCTCGTCTAAGAGCGAGAACGAGAAACCCAAGACACCAGAGCAGGCCCCAGTTGCGGACAGCGCTGTGCGCAGGTCTTCTAGAAGAAAGTCAGTGCAAGCGTCTTCTGCAGCTGCACAGACTTCACCCCAGGAAACCGCTGAGGCTGGCGATTCTTCCAAGGTTGCTGACACAGAGGCTCAAGATCCTCTCGAGTGTGCTGATGAGGCCCATCTATCAGAGGATGAAGGTGATGGCGAGGACGACGAAGACGTTGACGAAGACATGGAGGCAGAGCTCGATGCTCTCGTTGACGATCTTGAAGAAGAGGGTCTAGAGCATGATGGGACTGATCCCGATGCAGTCAACATGGAAGTTGGCACATCTGGAAAAGTCACTGCCCACACCGATGGTGGCGACCGCATTAACACACCAACCCAAGGCACACCCACACCCGCCGCAGCCAGAGATCGTATGAGCGCCACTGCTCGCCTTGCTGCTGCTCGCGAGCTTTTGTCAACACCATCTGGTGGTTCTTCTTCCAGGCCGTCGAGCTACGCAGCTGCTCTGCAACAGACACCACAGGACTGGCATATCGAGTTTAGTATCAATGGCCAGCCCATCGATGACGAGACTACCATCTACAGAGCATGCCACTTCAATCAGGCTGCCGGAATGGATGTTTCGGCACGCAACATTTGGTCCACAACTCATACGATCTCTTACAAGAAAGTACAAGGCCCGCCTTCAGAATCGAAATCCCTCACACCACCCGTTGATGCTGCGAACGCACTTGGAGACGGCAGTCTTCCACCTTCGCTTGACAAGCACCCTGCCACTGCCAGTATTCTGAGATTGATGAGCATTCTGCACAACCTGAACGCCAACCTCGACGAGGTCATCGCTGAGAGCAAGACTGGCTTGAAGCTCAACCCGGAACCACTGACCCAGTTCGTCAACACCAAGCTCACCGCCAAGCTGAACAGACAGCTCGAGGAGCCGCTTATCGTCGCCAGTCATTGTCTACCCAGCTGGAGTGAGGACTTGGCCAGGCTGTATCCTTTCCTGTTCCCGTTCGAGACTCGCCACCTTTTCCTGCAATCAACCTCGTTTGGGTACTCACGATCCATGGCTCGTTGGACCCTCCAGGAGAACGAGAGCCGCAGTGGCAGGCACAGGGACCACCCACTGTTCATGGGGAGGCCGCAGCGTCAGAAGGTCCGCATCTCACGTACTCGCATCTTGGAATCTGCCATCAAGGTCATGGAGATGTACGGCTCCTCCCCGTCCATGTTGGAAGTTGAGTACTTCGAAGAGGTCGGCACAGGCCTGGGTCCGACGCTCGAGTTCTACTCCACCGTGTCAAAGGAGTTCTCGAGGAAGAAGACGAAGCTGTGGCGCGAAAACGAGAGCTCTAGTGGAGGCGACTACGCTTTCGGCCGCCGCGGATTGTTCCCTGCCCCGATGAACGAGGAGATCAGCTCCACAGAGAATGGCCAGCGTGTGCTGCACCTCTTCAAGGTCCTCGGCAAGTTCATCGCTCGCTCCATGCTCGACGGTCGCATCATCGACGTGAGCCTGAACCCGACCTTCTTCCGCGTTGGCGATGGCGGACTGCCTCTCAACTTGGGCGCCGTGGCCACTGTCGATCAGGATCTTGCTAGGTCGCTCAAGATGCTCAAGAAATACGTTGCCGCAAAGCAACGTCTCGATGAGGACGCTCGCCTATCTGACGTTCAGAAGGCTGCTAAGATCGACCAGATTCGCATTAACGATGCGAAGATTGAGGACCTGGGTCTTGACTTCACACTGCCTGGATACGCAAACATCGAGCTCATCGAAGGGGGAGCAGACGTCGCTGTCACTATGGAGAACATCAACACCTACATCCGTAAGGTTATTGAGGTGACTTTGTCCTCCGGTGTGCAGCGCCAGGTCGATGCTTTCCGTGCCGGATTCAGCCAAGTCTTCCCCTACTCTGCGCTTAAGGCCTTCACGCCTGATGAACTCGTCATGCTGTTCGGTCGCGTCGAGGAAGATTGGAGCCTTGAGACTCTGATGGACTCTATCAAGGCCGACCACGGCTACAACCTCGACAGCAAGAGTGTGCGCAACTTGCTACAAGTCATGAGCGAGCTTTCCGAAGAGGGCAGGAGAGGCTTTTTGCAATTCATCACGGGTAGCCCTAAGTTGCCCATCGGTGGTAAGTTTACACGTTTCCTCCCTTCCTTCCAACAAATGCCTTACTGACCTTGTTTACGCAGGTTTCAAATCTCTCACGCCCATGTTTACCGTCGTCTGCAAGCCCGCTGAGGCTCCCTTCACCTCGGACGACTTCCTCCCATCCGTCATGACTTGTGTCAACTACCTCAAGATGCCCGACTACAGTGACCTTGACACCCTGCGCGCCAAATTGGACCTTGCTATCAACGAGGGCCAAGGTTCTTTCCACCTCTCTTAGACAGTGCTTCTGAGAGACACCAACAACTTTCGTTACAACTTTGCTTCGATGTACTGGGCGTTTCGGGTTTGAGAATGAAGTTTCCAGGGAGGCCACAAATTACGATCAGATTGTTGCGCAAATGGTATGGATACGATGAAATGGGAGAGCTTTTGATAGGCATGCATAGCTATAGGCGTTCATTTGGTATTGTCTTTTTCTTGCAATACTCAACTCCCAGATGGAGTCTTGGGACGACGGCGTTTCACGATTCTTTCTCAACATCGATGGGCAGTCAGTCATTAATAATACGAATCACTGTGGAAATACAATTGACTGATTTGGTGGCTCTCCGTGGTGCTATGTGACAAGCTCAATGCGGCGTTGTATGGTAGCACTACTCAGGATTCACTACTTCCGCGAAGATATGTCTGCTAAGACCGTCGATCTCAATGGTGTCGTAAGATCAACCCGACTCGGAAGGATGAGGAAGTAGCATATAGGAAATAAATGACAAGATGATGCCTGTCACATGCCACAACACAACACCGGATTCCTTGCCCTTCCTCTCCCCGCAGGGTCTAATCGACTTAAAACAACATCCCGGTCGCACCTTATTATTTAAGCTTCCTACTCCCAGACGACGCAGCATACCCGTCGCATCGGATGCCCTCGAGCTACACATAGTAGTACGCAAGTTAACCTTCAACCCTACAATCATGGACATCGCCTACGACCACATCCAGGAGGAATCCCTCCCAGCCCACCATGAGCGCGACCCTTCAGCAGCAGCAGCAGCAGCAGCAGCAGCAGCAGCACCCACACCCTCCACTTCCACCGAAGGCGCTCAAGACCAACAGCAAGAACAGCAAAGCCAACAACAACAAGCCCAGGCTGCTCCGCAAACCCTCAACACCGAGTTCCAGCAGGCCTTCCAAGCCGTCTCTTCCTCGCCATGGGGTGCGCGTCTCGGCGGATGGTTCGGCGAAGCTCGCAAACAGGGCCAGACTTTTTACTCGGAATTGCAGAAAGAGGCCTCTGAAGCCCAGCAGCAGGCCTCTAAAGGGTTTGAGGGCTTGAGAGGCCAGTTGGCGCAGCGGACTGCGGGCTTGAACCTCAATGCTGAGGGTGCGCCGCTTAGTAGTGTTCCTGGGGAGGAAGCTGTGCCTATGGCGAGGGGAGGGGAGGAGAAGAGCAAGAGCGCGGTGGAGGAGGACCCCGCGAGGCCAGAAAATCTTGCGGCGGATATTGTGAAGGAGGCGGGCTCGCTGGTGGCCAGCTTGCGACTCACGGCGACTTCGAAGCTGAAAGACTTGCAGCGGGCGGAAGATGCTGCTGACGAGGCACTGCTTAAGTTCGGCACGAATGTAGCCGATTTCCTGAAGAACTCCGTCGTTATCAGCGCGCCGACCGAGGCGGATGCTAGTAAGCCTAGGGGAACCGACGCGGCTGGCAACGAAGTGCTGTTCGAGACGACCGACAACGGCACCGGGAGGAAGGTCTTCCACACCACGAGGCTGGACGCACAGTTGCACGCCGTGCACACCACTGCGACGTCTTTCACACAGGATCCTCAGGGCGAGCAATGGATTGAATGGGAGAAAGGGTTCGATATCGACAAGCAGACCGAGGCCATTGCCGCAGACCTGGACAAATTCGAAGACCTCAGGCGGGCGATGGAGAAGCTTGTGCCCGAGAAGGTCGAGTACCGGGCTTTCTGGGTGCGGTACTACTTCATCCGCAAAGCCATTGACGAAGAGGAGAAGAAGCGGAAGGAGGTTCTCAAGGGTATGTTATAGTTTGATGAAGCAGTCAGTCTGCGATGATGACAGCTTTCCAACTAACATTCCTCCCACCACAGATGCCGCAGCAGACAACGAAGAAGACGTCGCATGGGACGACGACGACGACGACGAAGACGAGGACGAGAATCATAACGCAAAGACTTCTTCAACACCCCAGACTACTTCCCACAAGGCTTCCGCGAGCACGACTACTCTCACACAGCCTACTGCCAGCGACTCGCTGAAAGTCAAATCGCCTAGGAGGAGCACCGAAGACGAGTCGAAGAGCGTGGCGGACTCTGACACTAGCTACGACATTGTCTCTGGTGCTACGAGCCGTGCGCCGGGCAGCCCGAAGGATGAGAAGAAGGAGACTGGCGGCTCGAAGGAAGATAGCGATGATGATTGGGAATAGAAAGATGCGGGGTTTCGTCTTTTGTGTTGCTTCTCAGCGGGTAGCGGGAGTTTTTTGATCAGGAATCGATGACCAAGCTGGTGTTGCTTGAATATTAAGGGTATGTCGACACTGAAGTGGAAGTAACAATTGTTAACAACTCAGTCGTATAGCACGTCAAGGGCATGAAAGTTTCCGACTTGCATTAATTGACGTCTCGAGCTTGCTACATCCTTCCGCTTCTCGGATTTTACTTTGACTGCCACTCCAAGATAACGTCCATTCCACTGCCCCCTTAAACAGGTGGTGGTCTTGAAGAGGCGAATGGCGCTGGGGTAGTCCAAGAAGCCGGCCAAACCGCCCCTGCATACGAAGAGAACCCCTGCGAAGGAGTGGGAGTGGATGCAACGCCAACCACTTCATACACGTCAAGGAAATTGACCTCCCAGTACGACTCAACGAATGCCTGCGGATTGTTGGCGACGAAGATGTTGCAGGATTCCCACGACTTCGACGTAGCCTGCGAATCGAGTCGTCAGCTTTGAGTATTTGCTACCAGCCAGCTTATCATTGTTCTGCCGGTTCTAGGACCGGTGACAGGAACGGAACTCACCATCGGACACCCATGCATCTGGAACGTCTCGCCGGCGTTACTCCCACAAAAGTCGATGTTGAAAATCATTTGATGGTTGACAAACTGCGCATCGAAGTCGCATGAGCCCTGGAAGTTCGCCACTGGTCGCCCGAACTCGCCCAGTACTGGTGTCGCTGACCTGTTGGTGATCGAAGGAGGGATCCTGCCGCGCTCAAAAGTCCACGTCATCACACCTTGGGACGTCCATAAAATGGCGAAAACGCCGCCTCTAGCGGCGTTGAGCGACGCGCTGGATTGGTGGGACGAAACCGTGCATCCGATGTACGAGTTTGCGAACTGTCAGGCTACGGTCAGTTGTCTTGTTTCTGTGTAGGACTTTTCCGTTCAGGGGACTGTTTACCGCACAGTCGTTGGTCAGGAGCATTCCCGACTGGCCAGAGCCTGCGATGGTACAGTTGGGTTCAGACGATGAATGCAGAGACATGATGTTTGGTTGCTGGTTGTTGGTCTGCTCGAAAATGTCCATTTCTCCTGTTGCAGGCCAGGTTCCCGTGCCTACGAACCAGAACGCTGGCCATGTGCCGCATCTGCAAGCAAATAAGTCAGCAAATCGCTCACTCGTTGGTAGGGCGTAGAACGGGCACACACATGTTGGCCGGCAAGTGCTTCACATCCAACACGAAAAGGCCATGCGTGTACGTCTCCACGCTCTGCAGACGAAGTGACTTGCGGCCCAAATTTGCGTTCGGGTCAAGTATCCCAACAGTGTCCACGCCCCAGCGCGCCACACCGGAATTGCCAACTTCGGTGAGGTTGACCAGGCCATGCTGTTCTGCGGTGGCTAAGTCCACATAGTCGACATAGCCAAATGTCGGGTCGTAGCCTTCGTAGAGAGTGAAGCCGCGGTTGAAGAAGTCCAGACCTATGTATGAGCGGAGACGGTTGAAGGATTGGCAGTGAGCGAGGGCGATGAAGCTGAGAATGAGCAATGTAATGGCCATGGCTGTGGCGTGGTGATGAATGTCTGTGGTCGCGGTGCGAGGTAGGGAGAGTAAGACGAAATGAGGATGCGACCCGGGTTAAGTGTGGAAGGCTGTAAATCGGTTGCGCCTGCCATAGGGTGACATCTTCGTCACGCCAGTCGCGAGGAAGGAGTTACGCGGCGTGTTACGAATGCCTGATATCATGTTTTGGTATAGCCTGGTGGGTTATCCGCTCGTCGAACCACCCGCAATCTCCGTGTTCGTTTCAGCATCTGTCCGTAAAATGTGATGCTTGCTCGCTTTCAAGAGTCAGCCAAAGATCAGAACATAAGTAGCGTAAGGTGCAACAGACTGATGAGTTGAACATAAATTAACCTCTAGGCAGCACAATCCTAACGCCTCCGTTAAACTTATAATGCGTGGTAAAGGATGCCCGATCTCATCAATCCCACTCATGTACTCATCTAGATACCAACCAAGTACCTGCGTTTGTCCCACGTGTCACACGGATCCAAGATATCGGATGCCGACGGGAGTTACATCCGTTTTGTGATTGCATTGGCATCTTACAGCATGCGACATTCGATCCTGTGCGGCCCAGAAGCAACTCACTACCGTTGGAAAAGTCATGTCACAGCGCTCAGAAGCGCCGAAGTCGTACTACCTTGGGTTCTGTGATCAAGGAACAGTAGTATTGTCGGGTTGAACTCTTTAGGAATTATACAAGTCAAAGCATTTAATGCGTAGTAGAGATGGGCATCCCGTATGGTAGACCGCGACGTGAAAGCACGCGGACTGCTGAGGGCCTGGAGACAGTGTACGAGTATCTATCAAAAGCCGCTGTACGTGACTGTGTCAATTTGCAATGACAGGATACCAACTGTGTAGCATCCCACGGCCAAGGAGTAAAGAAGTAGCCTTTATCCTCTGAAAGACAGCAAGTTTCAAGCTCCTGACGAATCCCCAATGCACTCTCGCCTTCTGGACTCAGAGCTGTCGTCTTCGTCTTGCCCTGAGTGTATGCTCAAAGAAGCACTCATTTCTTCTTCTGCCACGCCTTGGGTCCCTCAACCTTCTGTCTACTCTGGCCATCATACTCAGCACTCTGCGACTCAGCGATACGAGCAGCAGTCTCGACTTCGACCTTATCCTTCCACTCCTGACTCAGCCGCCCAAGGTAAGTCTCACACAGAGCCGGCATGTAAAGCACATCTTGCACACTGTACTTCTGCACCTCCGCTGACAACGGACGCTGGTCGAAGACCGCGTAACTCACTCCAAGCTCCGGAGCAAACAGCTTCCTGCCCGCATCTTTAACCTTCCTTCCAAGCCTTAACGTCCGCAGCGCTGAGCCTCGCGTCCTGCTGAATAGACTTCGCGAGCCCTTTCACCAACTTCCTGTTCGAAGTCCTTGTCGCGAGCTCCATGAGCTGCAAGTCCTCGATTCCGCCGACGCGGACGCCAAAGAGGCTGAAGAGAGCGTCGGAGTCGTTGCGGATGTCAAAGAAGACCTTGGTAACTGCGCTGGATTCCAAGATGTCTTGCAGGGCGATGCCGCCGGTGCCGAGATGCGTGAAGGCTTCTTTGCCGAGGGTCGTCACGTCGACGAGGTGGACTGTGTGGCGCGGTTCGACCAGAATGGTGACCAGCGATAGGGTGCCGTGGCGGGAGAGGTTGTTGCCTTCGAGGTCGACGTACAGGATGGAGTCTTTGTCTATGCTGTCGATGACATTTTTGCGGGAGCTTGTGGTGGGTGGGTGGTTGGGTGTGCAGATGGGAAAGCCGTTGTGTTGTGGAAAGAGACTGCCTTTTTATATATGGGATGCGCGCAAACATATCTACACGCGATAAATGGATCAGTACGCCACTGTTTGCTATCAATCCAGCTTTGGAGTGAGACATCAGGACGTGGGTTAGAGTCACTGCTTCATATGAACACACACAAGGACAGACTACCAGATCCTCTTAGCAGCCATCATGTACCTACCCACCCCGTCCAACCCATCAGACTCGACGCTGGCCTTCTCAGCCTTCGCTTTAGCCTTGGCCTCCTTCTCCCTCAGATCTCTCAACGCATCAGGATCATCGTCGTATATCCATCGCCTCTTCTCCTCGCCAACCTCTACTACACCCCAGCCGCCCACTCGTTTCCCTTTAGTATCCATAGGCTGCCTCTCCCTTTCCTTCATGCCTTCATAGCGGCTACGAGCGAAAGAAAGCAGGACCATGCCTAGAACGAGCTTCAGGGCAAGGAGGAAGAGGAAGAGAACGAGGAAGAATATGACCATGGTGGCAAGAGCGATGCAATCATCCATAGACCAGGAGAAAGCAGTACCGGTTTCCATGCCGGCACCAAAGGTGGAGCGGCCGAGAGCGCCACGAAAGATGTGGTCCACATGCTGTAAAGCCTTCATGATGGCCGGACTGGTTGCAGCTGATTCATTGTCCAACGCTACGGCTGTTGCTGATGTTGGCACAGGCATAGGAACGTGGGTAGCGAGGAACATGTGATACGTCTGCATGCTGGCTCGGATAAAGAGACAGCTGAGCGGGATCACAGGCAAGCCGAGACGTTTAGTCAGATTTTGATCGGCGAAAGCATGAGAGTAGTAGTCCTTGGCTAGAACGTCGAGGAAGCGGCCGTAGATATTGGGCTTAACATTGTTGAATTTGGTGATGTAGGCGTGCTTTAGCCAGTCAACAATCATTTCGCTGCCCAAAACAATCAAGAAGGGTCCAAGAACCTCACCAGTCCATCGAGGAAGCAGAGTGAAGGCTTTAGGAATGATACTGGTCTTGAAGGGAAGGCCAGTTGCGTTGGCGCCAAGACCTGAAGTGGCTGTGCCACCCAGAGGGGAGCTTCCGAGAGAGATAGTAAGGCCACCAACTTCGACAATGTTGCGTAGCGCGATGATCATCAGCATGAGCCAGAGTTGGAAGCGCTCCACGACGTCGGCGCAGGTGAGCTGAAAGAGGTTTTCCTTCTCGAATTTCTTGAAGACAGTGCCCTTGATCTCCACAAACTGATTGCTCATGAGCAGTGTTAGAAGAGCATTCGAATACGAGTTGACAGCGACGTTCAGTGTGACGACTTGATAGAAAAGAGTCGTTGCGTGAATTATGTTGTACAGCAAGGCCAGTATGAACATCCAGAAAGGTCGTATCACTTTGCTGCGTCCGTCCGGATTACGCTCCAAGGTCTCTTTCGAGAACAAGCATTCGAGCACATCTTGACCGAGTGCAGAGAACAATCTGTCAAATACTTCCAGGACGTTGTAGATGACGTAGAGCTTGATCGCTGCTTGTCCTCGGATGGAATGATACATGCGGCTTGCATCGAACCACATCAGCATGGTGCTGCTGATCAATATCAATGCGCCTGGAAGAGAAGTTAGTATGAGCTTACGGGTCGTTCTATCAATGTATGCATTGCATTACCTTGCAAAAGATCGGCTTTGTGATTTGGCAACAAAGCAGAAGGTGTAGATCGCGTCCTGCGGTGTCGGAACCCGGTCCGTTTCCGTGACTTGTCTTTCGGCAGTGTCGAGGCAGTATCAAGCTTCAAAGTTGGTCGAGCAGATGTGTCGGTTGCTCCGTTGGTTTCCGATGGCCGGCGAGAAGATGACTGCTCACTTCCAGAGGGGCGCCTTGACTCAGATCCCGAACCAGTCCGACGCCGCTGCCAAAGGCGACCAATACCGTCGTAAACGAAAGCACCCAAGTCCCGCACCTCCTTGACAGCGTTTCTAGCCCACCATCGCAGCAGAATTCCAATGGCTTTGAGGAAGCGAAGTGGCAGGATAGTGAAGGTGAATAACCACGAGTCCAGGCAAGCGAGAGCACCAAAGATCAGAACTTGTTCGAGTTGAGGCGGTAGACGGAGAAAGTTCATGAGCCGTTCGAATTTGACTTTGGAAGACTCGTAGGGAAAGTCGCTGCTCGCTGATCGATGGATGTACAATGGCGAGGGTCGATCCGAGGACAGTTCCAATTGAAGATACGTCGGGAGAGACAGTGGTGGAATTGGTATGATTGGTGGCATAGGTGAAGGTTGAGAGGTCTCAGGATTAGGCGATGGTTTGACGGATGCGCTTGGGACTTCACGGGGTGCAGGCTCCAACTTTAGCGGCGCCGGCTTAGGTGTGCGCGAGGAAGATTGCTTCCTTGAGATAGCAGGTGAGGAGGCAGAGCGCGAAGGCTTGCCTGGTCGAGCGTTCACGACAGCACCTGGTGTGGCGTTGATACTCCGAACGCCAATCGTATTCCTCATTGATGCGCTCTCAGTGGACGGCACTCTGATTTTCCCGTTGGTGATTGGCTCGACGGCTTCTGTTTGCTCGAGGACTGCATCGAGTCCACCTGGTACACTTAGGCCCAGACCGCTAGGCAGTGGAGGAACATCATCATCGTGGGCTGCCGGCCGCATTGGTATAGAACCTGGGGACGAAGTGAGGTCTTCGATTTGGCTCGGAGAGAGCTTCAGCATCTTCGGTGTCTCTCCACTCATGGTCCGCGGTGACGGTGGAGCGCTGCTTTTGCGACTAGCGGTTTCATGTCCATTGACCTCTCTTTGACCATTTGATCGGCCTTTGGAGATATCGTAGTCGACGGTATCATCGTAGGATGGAAAGGGCGCACATGCCTCGTGCTCACTGATGGGCGTCAAGGCAGGCGTTTCGAGCTGATCATTCGCAGTAGGAGGAGCGGGACTGAGCCCGTTGGCATGTCCATTTGGTATTCGGGGAGTGCTCATGATTCGATCTGACCGGCAGACTCATGGCGACGACGTGTGCGGACCGAGGAAGGCATGTTAGTATTGCACCGCGCCTTGCTCCCTCGCTGGCCTTTGTTTCGTGTGAGCTCTGACGTCGCTCGGATCTCGCTTCACTTTCCACCGAGAGTCCCTAATTGCGACTGCGCGGCCGGAGATGCCTAACATCGTCCAGAATAGATAAGAACGTTCATTCTTGAATTGTGTTATACAACTTCCACTAAACATATCATCGTCTACCGCCCATCATGTCTGGTTACGAAGGTATATCAATCATACTACACCAACACGATACGAATCCATCTAACCAATCCCAGTCGAACACAACATTAAATCCGACAAACCCCAAGATCAACCCCGCCGCCGACCAGATCTAAGCACCTTCTTCTCCGCCCTCGACCAAATAGACACATCAGGCGAACGCGCTCCTCACAATGAACACTCATTACCTCTTCCTGGAGATGTCTCGGCCGCATATCGCCTACTGGCCAACTCATTTGACATGATGCGAGGCGGCACCGGCACCTCCAACGATCAAGCACACGATGAGCTCATGAACACCCTCATTTCAACACTCATGCAAGAAGCGGACCACCCGCCTTCTGAGCTGAAAGGATGTCCTGACGAGTTCATCGCGAACCTGGATAGAGTGCCGAAAGAGAAGCTCACACAGGACCAGAGCTGCCCCATCTGCGCGATGCCTTTCTTGGATGATAAATACCCTCTTGTTGTCCAGTTACCTTGCCACAAGGACCATCTGTTTGATCTCGAGTGCATCGAGCCGTGGCTGAAGCTCAACGCTTCATGTCCTATGGATCGCAAGATACTTTGGAAGAAGCCTGAACCGGTCAAGGTTGAGGAAGAGGACGAGGAAGAGTTCGACGACATGTATGCATGAAGGAGGATAAAATGCTGTGAATTAGCGTGGCGTTGGGGACGGAATTGTGATATCAAGCATCGCCATGGTTGGAATGTGCATACGTGGCCAGGCATATAGGATGCAATGGGACAGCAGTGGATTCAGAAAACCACGGATGGATGAGTCCTGCTTGACTTATAGTTCAAAGATTATACCCAGTAAGCAACATACAAGGAAATCCTTCCAGCATCCGGACATACCACTGGAGTTCAAAAAATACGCATTATTCGAAGGCTGGGATCGACCTTGGCAGGAGCTAGCTCGTCGCTGTCCGGTTGATGTTGCGGACGGCAGAGGTTCCCGAAAGCGACACCTTTCGAACGCATTTGTACAGGCCAAATGCCCCGATGTCATGTCCGACCGTTTGCGCATGCGTCACTACATGCGTCACATCGACGTTCTGACGACAGTCCTCGTAGGCGGCGTCGGAAACACCACGTGGTATCTCAGCGGGAAGATTTCAAGAATCGACTGGTCGTACGTGCCGGAGACCTCTATGTCTTCGAAGATAAGGGAAGTAGAGATGCGATCACGGATGGAGCGGCCAAAGCCGTCCGCATCATCAAGGGGCTATGTTGATGTATACCAATAGAACTTTGCTCACAAATTCGATATGGAGCACCGCTGCGGCTGAAAAGTGCAGAGATGGTCAAGCGGGACACGTGTACAGGACCGAGACACAGCATCTTCCAGGACTACACTGGACTTGGAGAGATCGACATGGACAAGAGACATGTCCTTACGACCTGAAAGATTTGCTGCCGACCATCACAGTCAGGTGATAATAGAAACACTTGACAATACCCTATAGAGAACACCCAACGAAACGTCTATAACAGCTCAGGCTCCTCAGCGCCCAAACGCTCCAAAATCATCCCATAGTGCTCCAACCTCCTATGCTTCTCAAACGCAAAAGTCTTGCCCTTGCCTCTCCTACAATCCGCCAAATCAATAGCAGCAACAACCAGCTCATCGTCCTTCGTCGTCGCCGTCTTGATGAAATGACCATTCGGATGAATAATGCTCGTGCCCCCAACCAACGGATTCCCATCCTCAGAACCAGTCTTCGCAACATTAATACTGAAGCAAGCGTTGAAATAACTGTTGCTCTGCACGCTGAGATTGTGGTGCAGCAACACTTCCTTCTCGGCCTCTTCCAGCGACAAATCGACAATCTCACCCGTAGGCTTCGTGGCAAAAGCCGTGGTGTTGTAGCCGCAGCACACTATCTCAACGCCTTGCAGCCCGTAGACTCGCCACGCCTCGGGCCAGCGTCTGTCGTTGCAGATCAACATGCCAATGATCGGGTCGCCTTTGCCTACACTCTCCTTGGGATCCGCGACGCTTTGATCGCCCTTCCGAACAGCACCTTCGACAAGTCCAGGTGCTCTGAAAGCCGGGAACCCAAGATCGCCAGGCCGGAAGTAGCGCTTCTCGAGTTGCTGGAACGCCCCCGGAGCGGTATACGGCTCGACGGCGCCCGGGAGGTGGACTTTGCGGTACTTGCCAACGATGCCGTCCGTCTTAGCAGAGTAATACACATTCGAGTTGTAATCGACGTGCGATCCGTCCGGCTGGACGTTCCTCTCCGCATAGCCGACGCTGACGTCGATTCCCAGTTCGTGCGCGAGATCGAACAGGCGCTTGACGCCGGGGGAATTGCGAATGCCTCCGGTGGCGGGATTGTCGATTTCGAAGAACTTGGAGAGCTCTTCTTCGCTCAGCAGATAGCGTGGGAAGAAAGTGCTCAGAGCTAGCTCGGGGTAGACGATGAGGTTGACTTTTTGCTTTGAGGCTTGTTGGAGAAGGGCGCACATGCGCTCGAGGACTGAGTCTCGCGAGTCGGCTAGGTGGATTGGGCCCATTTGGGCTGCGGCGACGGTCACGGGTCTTTTGGGTGGGTTTGGGGCGGACGACATGTTTGTTGGTTGTTCTTGGTAGATATGTTCGACAGTGAGATAACGAGGATGGGGCTTCACAACCTCTGTGTAATGAGGATACTGTGGGATATGGTCAGTCGTACAATATCTTTAACGGTGATTCGCGACTCTTATAGTGTTGTCTGGATGTAGTCAAGCTATCTGGGATGGCAGTACGTGGGTCCAAGGGTCGAGTGGACCTATCGACTTGGCCGCCTCGTTGGCCGCTCCGTTGGCCGCTCTGTTGCCCGGTATCACGAAAGGCGAACGGTCGGCTGCATTTACGCCGGTCTTTAGAGATTACTTACTTGGTCGATTTCTTGTTATTCGATAGTAATAATGTAACGATAAGAATTCACATATCAGTTATACTAGTTCCGACGAAAGTCCAAGTACCTAACAGCTGAAGTCGGACCTATACCTTTCATCTACCGGCTGCATCTATCGTCGTCCCAGATACATTCTCGTTGAGGTTGCGTTTTTGACGGATACAAAAATGCGTAAGTTCATTTACACAATACGAACGAAAGACTGGTCTCTTATTCACAAAATCCCAGCATCCTTCCTCATCATCGGCGCCGGCGTGATCGGCCTAACAACAGCCCTCGAACTCCAACGCCGCCACCCAACCTCCAAAATCACCATAGCAGCCAAATACCTCCCCGGCGACTCAGCACCAGACTACACATCCGCCTGGGGCGGCGCGAACTGGTTTCCAGCCTCACGCGATGCCGGTCGCCAGCAAGACTGGGATACAATCACGTACCGGAAATTCCAACAATTATCCACCGAAACCCCCAAGTGTGGGATTTCGGCGATGAGGATCCGGTTTCATTACGAGAAGCCAATCGAAGAGGTCGGGATCCTGACTCCTTCTACGGGGAAGTTATGGTTTGAGGAGTTGGTGGGTGAGTTGGAGGCCATTGGGGAGGAGGAGCTGCCGGAGGGGACGGTGTTTGGGTACGAGATGGCGAGTTTTGTCATCAATGTGCAGATGTATTTGCCTTGGTGAGCCTGCTAGCTGCGTGTGATCGATTGTCTGCATTGGCACTTTTTTTCCTACTTTTTGCTTACTGTTTTGTCGCAGGTTACAAGCTGAGTGCACGAGGCTCGGGATCGAGATCCATCGACGCATTTTCGAGCATATCGATGAAGCTCTGGACTCGTATCCGGAGGTGGACGCTGTGTTCAATTGCACTGGGCTGGGTGCGCTTACTCTTGGTGGAGTGGAAGATAAGAGCATGTACTCTGCCCGAGTAAGTTCCTTTAGTGCTCTTACTTGAAGAATACTGACTAACGTCCAATTCTCAAGGGCCAAATCCTCCTAGTAGAAGGACCGAAAGAGCCAATACAAAAGATGGCATTCCGTGCTCCCGACCGCGACGGAGAGGCAACTCACATCTTCCCTCGTGGACCGAATGGCCGCGGAGGAGTCATCCTCGGTGGTTGTCGCCAGAAAAACAATTGGGATGGCGAAGTCGACCTTGACTTTGCGGAAGTAATCAAGAAGCGTTGCTGTGCTTTGGTGCCTCAACTAGGGAATCCCGAGGATCTCAGAGTGATCAAGCATGGTGTAGGGTTCCGACGTAAGAAATGATATACCTGTGTTTTGATTGAACCGCAAGCTGATTTGTATCTAGCTGGTCGGGAAGGCGGTGCTCGAATCGAAACGGAGAGGATCAATAATAGGATTGTTGTCCATAACTATGGCGCAGGAGGCACAGGCTTCCAGGCATCTTGGTAAGCTCAACATTCCTCACCCTTGCGGAGAGATCGACTGACAAGACTACCGCAGGGGCATGGCGCGTTATGCCGTGGATCTTCTGCCCGTCCGGGCACGCATCTGATGAAGCACTTGGTGGCTCTTTTAGTAAGTCGGTGAGAGAGACTCGAAAGATGGTCGCCGCTTGCGAAAATATCCTGAGAGCCAAAGTGTCATTCGTGCCGAATAATTGTCTTGCTCTATACCAGGATTATGCTATGTCGTTGACCGGCGTCAATGGCTTTTCTGTTGCAAAGAAAACCTCAATATTGTCCAAGTTGATCCTTTCGAAATTCTCCCAGCTGGTTCGAGAACAAACGCCGATGTGTGGTAGTAAAATGACTTTCCAGTTGTCTCTGAGCTTCGGATTGACGCCTGGTTCGTTGTCGTGAACATCGAGGCCTGCTCCGACAACTTTCCTGCTCTCCAGTGCCTCTATCAAAGCGTCTTCGTCGATCATCTTTCCTCTCGCGATGTTGACAACTCGCAAACCCTCCTCCTTGGCTAGAGAGAACTGTTTACTCGAGAGAAGATGATGAGTGTCCTGCGTATACGGCGCAGCGAGCACAATGCAGTCAATCTCCGGGATCATCTCCTCCACAGTGAGATGGTATGTTGCACCCGAGACTAGTCTGCTTTCTGCAAGTGGCTTCCGTCGCGGGCCTTGATAATGGACCTTCATTTGGAAAGCGGCTTCGCACTTTTGGGCAATGGCCAAACCAATGTCGCCGAGTCCCACAACCCCTATGGATTTCCCGCAGGGGTCTACTGATGTGAGCCCGAGATCGCGGCTTTGCATCCAGTCATTCCTCGCACACCACTGGGCGAAAGACAGATGGCGGAACGAGTCCAGTACCAGAGATAGCGCAGTGTTCGCAACAGCTTCGGTGCATGCGTCGGGCGTGTTGCAATACCAAATTCCTCGAGCCGTGATCGCTGGTATGTCGGCTGAGTCGTAGCCATGTCCGCTACAGCAGATGATTTTGAGCGAGGGTGGGAAGTGGGGAACAATGTCTGTAGTGAAAAAGGCTTGGCCAGCGAACTTGCCAGCTTTATGCCATCCGTTGCGTATGATTGCGACAATGTTGGCAAAGCGGCCTCCAGGCTTCAGGTCTTCGATGAACTGTGACGGCGACTTGCCGTCGTACTGTATGAGGTTGAAGTTGTTCGCCAGTTTTTGCCGGCGCTCGACATCGACGGCTTGGACTGCCGAGTCGATAAGTAGAATCGTTGGTTTCGAGTCCATTTGGCTTGAAGATGTTAATGATGGAATCTGATGTGCGGTCTATTCTCTTGGGTGAGAAATGTCGCGACAAAGGGAAAGATGGCAGTAATACCAGCCTCGACCCACCCTCTCGGCACGACTTCACCACTATCGGCACTCCGATAAGAGTTCTCGAGCCGATATCTGTTGTCAGCCGAGTTTTTGGATGTCACGGAAATAATAACGGCACAGAAATTCTGTACACGCGTGAACGTAGGCATTCGACTGAATAGCAATATGCTTTACCTACACAAATCCTCAGTCAGTAGCATCAGCCGTACATTGTTTGTCGCATGCAAATATAGGCAGGCATGCATCGAACGCCCTGGCCGCATTCATATGCAGGCCATCGCAAACGTGCTGAAACCTCACGGCCCACGGCTAGCATCCGCTCATGGCCATGTCTCTGGGCAACGTGCCATCAACATCGTGCCGGTGCTTGGAGGCTGTCTTCCGCGAACGCTTGCGTAAACGAGTTGAGGCGTTTTGGGTGCCAATCCACGGCAATGATGTGTTTGGATGACAGGTACAGTATGAGATGAAGTACTCTCCTGAGAGGTGCTGATAGTTAGCACTACGACCTTGACTTACAAGGTTCCCAGCTGCGTGCAGTGCACGGAGTCGTGTTGCTGGAGGGATCGCGATGATAGGCAGCAGGGAGATGGAAGTCGGAGCGTCAGTTCCCGCTCAACTTTGATGTCGTCGTACCTTAGTCTTTGTGTCATCGGCCGCCATCGAAGGCTGCGGGAGAGGAAGCAGAGTTATTGACACACTCATGTGTGATACATAATATTACCTTTTAGACTTGACTTTCAATAATGTTGTTTGATGGTTGTGACTTGACGATCTCACAAAGGAACCTTGGAAGAGTGCTCGAAGGCTTCGGGCATGGCTGCCGAGACTCGCACGCGGATGCGGCCTTGGGCCAAGAGCCCTTGATCCTCATCGACCGGGGCGTGGGGATAGCTTCGGGGATGGACGCTGCGCCGACGATCGAGTCGCCAGAGATCAGGCACATGAAAGAACTGGTTGTAAGGGAAAAGGATGATGATATCGAGAGGAGACTGTTGTTCTTGTCTGCTTTTGACATGCAAGAGACGCGTCTTGTTTGAAATATCATCTTCCTTTCTCCCCTTTTCCCTCCCTCAACCACTGCACTACTATTACAACATCTCATCAGTCGATACATTATCGTTCGTGCTCGCGATAAGTAACGTCTTCCAAGGGTTCTCTTGTCCGCGTGCTCTACTCTCACCGTAGACTAGCCGGCGCCCGAGCTTCCACCTTCAAAGCCGGTGACGCTCAAAGCACGCGCACCATCACGCCAGCCATCAGCTCTCCGATCCCCCAAAAGGAGCCTTCATCAAGGTCTCTGCGTTCCTTGACAGCTTTGCATAGCTGCAGCCATCCGTCTTCTGTCCAAGGCTTCCACTCCGAGCTTGTCAGAGTCGATACAGCCTCCGCCATCGCCTTATCAGCATCACCGCACACCACAGCACACCACACGCTTCCCCGGCCTGGAATGGTGACTGACCGGTTGACTTAGTAGTCCCCATCGATCGCTGCCTTAACTCACCACCACAAGCACCGCCATGTGCCGTGCGGTTTGAGACTCGGTCAGCTGCAGGAACGGCACCCTCTCTCTCTTTCTTTCAGGCACACGTCCATTCTAGCCACAGCCCACTTCGCTTCGCTTCGCTTCACCCATCTCATCTCGATCTTCTTCTTGCCCAACTCACGGCCTGTCCGATACCATGGAGCACGCAAGCCGCTCCCATCATAGCACCATCCACTCATAGCAATCCGCCATCCGCCGATCACCATCGTCGACACCAAACCACACTCTGAACCCAACACACAAGCCGATCTAGTGTCGAGACACCAGCGATCAACATGCATCAACACATCCGGGCGCCGCCCCGAAGCACTTCCACCACCAGCAACCCAGCCACAAATCCAGAAAGAACGAGTACAGATAGAAATCAGCCGCTGCAGCGGGCGAGATCCAGCGTCGATCTGGCTTCCTATACCGAGAGGGCGGCGGCCATCGAAGCGTCGAGAGCGGCCGCCGGTGGCTCTCTGCAGCAAGAGAAAGATCACACCAAGTTGAACCAGATTATTCAGGTGCGTAATGATTGATTTTGGAGAAGTGAAGGTACCATAGGGTGGATTGCTGATGGACTCGAATCGCAGAACTTCCACACCAAAGCTGCTCTGGCCATATGCTCGGCGAGAGCGAATTTGCCTCCGGCATATAACAAGGATGGAGATTTGCGGCAAAATAAATGGGTAAGTCTTTTCTTGCTATTCCTTTCGATTTTCCGGAATGGGCTGGAATACCTGGATATTTAAATGTTTCCTCGGCAATGAGATCCACCCCAGGGTCTGAGAAGGCTTGATGGATCTGTTCGACTCTACCTGGAATCTCCGTGGATGAGAAATGTCCGGACTTTGTCGGATTACCTGATGGTCGTGGAAGAGATTTTGGCTACCAGATGCGGCTTCGCCATAAAACTAAAGACCTTGGACTCCGAGAATCGATGTCGAAATCCCGGCTGCAAGTTCCGGTGGCTACCTTGTCAGAGGGAGCATTTGATGAAGCGGCGATCGAGACTCTAAGATCGCAACGAATCTCGTCAGTCCGTCGAACCTCAGGACATCCGACATGTCTGTTTTCTTGATACGCATTCGAGTGCGTCGTCCACAGGCTCACCTACCGACAATATTCGATGAACCTTTTGAACTACGAACACCGCATATCGGACTTCTGAGTCCGGACACGGGCAGAGTTGCCCAGTTTCGGCCATGCCTCTGCGCCACAGCAGACGTGGATTTGTGTCCGGCTCATCTTACCGTCTATGTCTTCAGGACCAAGGAGAAGATAGATCGATCGTCATGTCCTGGTCCCGGCTTGCTGTGTTGCTTTGTTGTGTTGGATGATTGCCTTCTCTTACTATACTGCCTTCGTTGTTTTACTGTCCTTTCTCATACCTCTCACTGACAGTTGTGCCAGTTCAACATCATGCTCGACGAGACCGATGTGCTGTCGGATGATCTCCAGGAGTGGAGGCGCCCAGACCTGAGTGATGAGCCGCCACCGCCTCTTGAGATAGAGGTGTTTGTCGATACCTCTCACTTGACGCAGAACCAGTCGCTTGTCATTGTCGACGATGCTGGCAGGCGATGGGATGTTGCCGACTCGTTGGCCGCAGAGACTAGTTCAAGACCGAATGGGTCTGGCGGGCGATATTACGAGGTACTCCTCGAGCGCTGGACGATTGAGTTGGGCGACATGGGCCGGTATAAGGCCTCCCAGCTTAATGACCAGCTGCCGAATGTGTACAAGAAGGGCGTCTTGCTCTTCAGATCATTGTACACGTACGCACGATTCCTGCCGGCGTGGAAGCTTCACAAAAGGTTGAGTCGCCAGCCTAGCAATGCACAGCCGCTCAAGCTGCGCTTCCGCATACGGCAAGGGCGACCAAGCTCTACACGGCAGTCCAGAGATGCCCTCCACACGCCTCTCTGCCCCTCCGAAGCCAACAACAACAACAACATCACATCAGCGCATCACGACTTCGAACCACTTCTTTGCGCGGCCGGCCCTCTCACAATCTCCATCGACTACCGAACAAACACAGATCTCACAGTCGCAGACGCAGAAGCACTGCTCTCTTCTCGCTTTGCAGGCCTCGATGCCGGTATGGCTGCCCGTCGCCCTGGCGGTGGCCGCTCTTTGCCTGGGGATCATCGTGATCCCGTCGCTCCTGATGCTGGTGCTTCTGATCTGCAAACTGCAGGTGCTGATTACGGAGCTCGAGGAGTATCTAGATTGGCTGGAGGAGGGGCTTATGGAAGCCTAGGCACCTTCCACACCACCAGCAAGCGCGAGTCGCCTGTCTCTGCAGCCCGCCACCGCGCCGTCTCTGGCGCCAGCGACACTAGCATGCCGCCTCCAGAGCGCAGAGTCACTCCCCAATCAATTCCAAAGTCTACGGACTATCTCAAGAATCCGCCATTCAAGGCTGGCAGTGTCGCCTCATCCCCGCGCAACAATGCGGCCTTTACATCTCCGTCCACCTCCGCTCCTCGCCCGTCGCCTCTTACTGGCACGTCAGCACACTCGAAGCGTCTCTCGTTGAACACCCTCCCTCAACAAGCGCTCCGCAACCCGGGCGGCATGGCCCAAGACACAGCCATAGCATCGTCCGGCTCAACCTCCCCAAAACCTGCACCAGTCCATCGCTACCGCAGCAGCTTTGCCGGCCGCAAACGCTGGACCAGCACCTCCCAGAGCAGCCGTGTCGGCGAGAGCGCCACTAGCAGTGGCCGTGCCAGCACCAGCAGCAAGGAGAAGTCCGGCCAACTGGCCCCAGAACAGGCACCCGGCACCCCTGGCAGTTCTGGCAGCGCCCGCACCGACGAAGACGACATCGCCGCCTTCATTTCCACAGTAGAACGCGCCAAAGACATGAAAGCGTTCTCCTCCGCCCGCAAGCCCGCCGCCCACAACACCGTGGTGAACCTGGCCAGGTTCAGAAACATGTCCATCGCCAGCAGCGAGCTCGCCGAAGAGATGAGCGCCTCCAGCCTGGTGCAGACCTCCCTCACGCCGCCCTCGCGCCGCCTTTCCAACGTCCCAGGCCTCTCCACCTCGTCCTCACCAAGCCGCATGCAGCCGCATGCGCCGCACGTCCGCTCGCGTCTTTCGACGCAAAGCATCGCGGAGGAGATCGGCTCGGAGAAGGGCAGGAAGCCCGAGCGTGAGGTGGAGGAGGAAGATGAGGAGGCTGGGGACGAGGGGGAGGACAGCGACGATGACGAGCCGTTCATCTTCCAACAGGACAATATCCTGTAGAGTTGTTTTTTTAATGCTTTTTTAAAGACTGTAGCGAGGAGTTTTCGTGTTTTTTTTACGTGCATATGCAGTATAGAATGAAATCAATGAAATCAAACTCTCTCAGTGGCAGTATAGGTTTATTCGGGGCGGAGCCCTTAGGTATTACCGTAGAGAATATGCTGTGCCGGTGAGATACGTGGCTTGCGATATCATTCTCTCAGTGGCAAACATAGTGCTAAGTTGAGTCGGAGCTTGGATATATGACCTTGAAAGGTTTCCTTTGCCGGAGAAGTATGTGGTTTTGGTCATCGATCTCTCACTGGTGAAGATAGTGCTGAGATGGGGTCGAAGCTATTAGATACTACCTCAATGAACTCTCGGTGCCGGAGAGGTACAGTACCTTCTTTTGCATACCTGTCTCTCGACGGTGAAAACGGTGTTACGATGAGGCGAAGCTCGATGGTATCACCATGAGAAAATAATTCACACCGGAGAGATACTTGTTTCTTGCCACTGTTCTCTCGGCGGTAAGGATGGTGTTGAGACGAGTTGGAGCTCAAGGGTATTACCAAGAAGGATTCCGGATGCGGGTACTACGTGTTTGTCTCTCAGCGGCAGCATAGGGACCAAAACGATTCGGAACTCGAGGATATCACCATGGTGATGGCGATCTCTCAACTTGACAAAGATAATGGTTACTTGGAAGCTTATCTCTCGGTGGTAGTACAGGTCTGTATTGATTGGAAGCTGTCAGGCATCGCCTTGTAGATCTCGTGATGTTGTAGAGACAGAGGTCGATGATTGACCGCTTCTCGGCGGGAGTGCAAGTCCGTAACGAGGAGAAGCCCTCGGGTATTACGCTGGAAATCTTGTCTTGATATCTTGGAGTTGAGAGTCAATGAAATGGTCGTTTCCTCAGCGGTAATGTAAATTTAGGTCAAGTAGAGGCTCTGAGGTATCACCTCAAAAGTTCCACAAGATAGCAGAGATAGCTGTTCCTACGTATTTGTCTCTCAGCGGCATGCCAGTATTGATTCGACTTGAATTCGGAGGGTAACATCATCGAGATAACGGACCGCTGGCAGTGTAAAGCACCAAAGATACAATAAATCACTTGACTGATCAAAGGCCAGCCATGACCTCCCTTCTACAAGGCATGTGCTTTACCATGGAGAGCTTCGCCGACATACTTAGCCAGAGCAATCATCTTCTCTTCCTGCAGTCTACGGCCCACAAGCTGCACGCTCACATGGGCACCGTCGTAGATTTCTGGGTCGTCTGGCATCGTTTGTCAGTTTTGCATTCGTTCCTCTTGCAGTCAAGGAATACTCACAAGTATCTTGCGTCTCCTGATCAACCTCATCAACCGCTTTGAAGTTCTCGTCCTTCTTGTCAACATTCTTGTCGACTTGCGTGACAGGCACCACCACACTGGTATAATCCAGAACGTTCACGAAACTCGAATATGTCAGGTAGGTATACTTCTCAGGCCTTGCAGCAGCGAAAGGAGCGACTGGGCTGATGACCGCATCGACAGGGCGGCCAGTACCCGTGAGCTCGGCTGTCGAGTTCCAGTACTCTAGGTAATCCTTCTGAGCCTGGCGTTTGGTGATGTTGGTTTTCATGATGTCGGTCGCGCTGTACTCGGGGCTTTCGGCACTGATGAGTTGTGGTGCCGGGTTTTCACCGGACAGCCCGAAGTGGTGTCTGGAATCTGCGCCGCCGTCAAAGGAGTACACTTGGCCTGCTATGTCGGCGAGATGGGCGTGCGTGGGCGTCGGCTTCCAGTCAATAACGGTGTGGCCTTTGGTTCGCAGAGCTTCGACAACCATTTTCAGAGCGCGAGCTACAGGTGGGTGTGGCGCGCAGCTCCCGTCGTGGCTGAGGACTGCGAAGGAGAGAGGTGTTTCGGCGCGCGCGTAAGGGTCTGATATAGCGAGTTCGGATGTTGGTCGCCAGGGGATCTCGTTTACGAGAGGGTCGTGGAGCCATGGTGAGGTGCTCAAGAGGGCTTGGGTCAGGAGCTTGAGGGAGTCTGGTGTAGTAGCAAGTGGCCCGACGACGGAGAGGATGCTGCCCTGTCCGTCGAAGCTGTTTGCCATTCCTTCGTAGGGGAGACGGCCGGCTGAGGGTCGTATGCCGTACAACCCGTTGAAAGCTGCCGGAATTCTGATGGAGCCGCCTGGTATGGTTGTCAGTGGTAAGGTCTTCGTGGTGACATTGACCCTACAAAGACTCACCAATATCGGTACCGAAACCTGCGCAGCTACCACGCAATCCGATCAATGCACCCTCACCACCGGAAGAGCCACCCGAGCTCAGGTTGCGGTTCTTGGGGTTCCATGTGTATCCAATAATGTTGTTGACCGTCTCGCCACACATCAGGGTGTGTGGAACAGAGGTTTTGCAGAAGAGAGTTGCGCCCATCTTACGGAGTTCTTTGACCAACTCACTTTCAAAATTGCGCTCTTTACCGGTTCCCTTTTGACCCTGGAAGTTTCCGATCCAGCCTACATAGCCCATGTGAGTATCGACACTGATGGATGTCAGTTAGAGCATTCGAAGAGTCCGTCTCAGCTGACATCACTCACTCTTTCACATGGAATTGGTCTTTCAGACTGACAGGCAAGCCATGAAGGACGCCAATTGGCTTTTTGTGCTCTTCGAAATACTTGTCCGCCTTCTCGGCTTCGGCTATGGCCTGATCAAAGAAGATTTCATGCAGACAGTTGACCAGTTGATGAGCAATTGCAGCACGGTGGCAATAAGCCTTTGCGACGTCCACCGCTTTCCATTGTCCGCTGGTAGTCTTCTCGACTACACCGACCGCATCCGTCTCTGTGATCTCAATCTCTTTCTCGTCCAAGTACTTTCTGACGAACTCGGCCGTGACGTCGCGTTGCTGTTCCGCAGAGGGAATGTCCGAGATCCGCCATTCTTTCGGGATCAGAGCCAGGACACTGTCGGCTTTCGCTTTGGCGGCTTGCTTCCAGTCTTCCGCCATGGTTTCTTTGCGCTGTTCTTCCCGTTGCTGGTTCTTCGCTTGGAGCTTTCGCCAGTCGGATGGCTTGAAGTGGACTTTGGACGAGGGCTCGGGGCCTTTTTCCATGGAAATGGTACGGAGTGAGAATTAAGTCAGGAAATCGCGGGACTTACGGTGCTTTCTATCAGGGAGATGCCGACGAGGAGTTTGCGATAGCGGAGCTTTATCGTCGTGTCGTCGACCTTCCTCTTGGAGAGAAGAGGGGCTTCGAAGCTACGACATGATGGATACAGACCCTGGTCCCCCGAAAGTGGGGCTGATGTCAAGGTTGTGTTGATGATGACAATACTATTGATGACCATGTGAGTTACACGTGTTGAATTGTGGGGGTATTCGATCGATCCTTTCTGAGGATTCATTCGATCTTGCTTCTTGAAAACTTGGTCAACCACTCTTCAGAATACTCAACCCAAAGAACAAACATCAACACATGGATGTCCATGGAACTTTCCTGATCGGGCTGCCGAGAGCTGAACCTCTCTCCGCCTGGCCGTATCAGCATCATCGTAGCCTTGCAATTAACCTACCATCACAACTAACTTCGACTACGACAACCTAAACTCATGTAAAGTAGTCATCGGTATCTGCTATCGGCCTTTCTCACGCAGACTACCTTCGACATCATCTACACACCAGTATTGTGCAGCGACGCCGCCCACGCGCGACTCGTGTGCAGCAGTAAGCCGAACGAGGCTGAAAGACGACGGATCTCGAAGACGGCGAGCGTGTCGTCTGGGAATATCTTAGTCGACACGGGATAACACATTTCTTCGGACAGCGACTCGTGTGTCCTGTCTGCTCGAGAACGAGTCCTTGAATATGCCTGTGTTCTGATGCAATCGTGCATCGGCAAGACGAAGAGCCGTAAGCTGGCGAAAGCCGTTATCAACACTTCTTGTTGCGTTCATACTTTGAAGCGCAGAAAAGCATGACATTTCGCATAGACCACTGAACGACATCTAATTCTCCGGCCCTTACGGAGTTTCCAAGTGTGCGTCTGCTGGTCT